>Ga0210040_10000421_pt1 | contig 71673 bp, 66 predicted proteins | sample CryGeyCG12114_NA_FD_185462 | JGI IMG/M metagenome (GOLD analysis project Ga0210040, IMG submission 185462) | Groundwater microbial communities from aquifer - Crystal Geyser CG19_WC_8/21/14_NA (SPAdes) (version 2) | ecosystem: Environmental > Aquatic > Deep subsurface > Groundwater | place: USA...
AACGTTGTAAGATACCTGTACTTGAGAAAAGCAAGGTCACTACTCCGTTACGACACATTCGCAACGCTGTACAACCGACTTACGACGTTATAAACAAATAGCTAGTACTGTTGCGAGACTGTTGTACAACGGTCCTCCAACGTTGCAAGACGGTTGTGAAATTCCTATCAACGTCTAGATGGTATCTGCTAACCCACCGACTCTGGGCTTGGACTTGACTAGCAGCAGAAGACGCTGACGGACAAAAGCCGGTCTCTGCATCAAACAGTATTCTCCTCCCCAGCCGCCACTCCAAAACCCTCACGACCCTTATACATCGCGTCACGAACCGGCCACGCGCCAATGTCTAGGAGCACGCTCATCAGACTCCCCTTCTCTTTTCCGCCGAGAACCTCCTCCGCGAATGCCTTCATCATGTCGAGTCCGTTGAGGAGAGCCCCACTAATCCAGAGTTTACCATCGTGCTCCCACCTCTTCTCGGTCCAATCGACGTCCGGGACATCTTTCTTCAGCTGCTGCAACATCATTCTAGGAGCTGTGGCGCGACGTCCATGCAGGATGCCGGCCTGTAGGGGCGCCATCATGCCACCACAGATACATAGGAAGTACTTGCAAGACTCGAATGTCTTGCGGATAAATGCCAGTTCGGCTTCGTTGGGTTGGTACTCGTACCCGTGCGCTCCCATCAAGACGACATCCAATCGAGGACATGTTTCGAGGGTATCCTGCCGCATGTTAGCACCTGCCACTCTACTCTGCTTGTGGTCAAGCAGCAAGAGCGCGTCCACCTACCGTGACCTCGACATTCATCCCACCCGTGAGCTTAGCAGGTTCCCCCGTCTCGTTGACCCAGTGGGATTTGATATCCAACGCTTGGGCTTTGAGGTTCGGAGGAATAATTTCATCGGGAAAGTTGTGAACGAACCCGCCACGGGCCATGTGGTGAATCAGGTCTAGAGGTGCTATGTCAAGGAGCTCGGTAGTGCCGCCCATGAGGAGTACTCCAACATGGAGCGTGCGACCCAAGTTCAGGAGGTCAGAGGACGGCATAGCGATGCCGTTACTGGGGATGCGACTAACTTGGGCTACAGCAGACCTGTCGAGATGATGGAGATTGTCTGAGATCCAATGGCTGGCTGGTTGGACAGAGTGGTCGCTAATGTGGATTGCTCGCTCACTGACGGCGACCATGCACATTCGTCACCTCTTATATACTATCGACTCTGCGTCCATCTGTATGTGGTACGAGCATACTACCTGATTCAGCCAGTCGCAGCCTACTCCAGTCTTGGCATATTTCCTAATCTGGTGATGTGCTCAGCGAGTGGAACACGGGCCAATCTTCCACCTACAAGTAACGCTCGAGTGGGCTTCAAGGCAACGGCATTAATTTCTACTCAAAGGTCAGCACTCCGACCAAGTTGCAAGCCAGGTTCATCCCTCCCGGCCATACTAATCTCCTGATCTTTTCCTCTTGCGCTCGCTTGCAGGCGTAGCTAGCCTTGACTACTAGTATTCTAGTTCCCCGGTCTGACCCAGTCGGCTACGAGACAGCAGTCCCACCTACCGGACAAACAAGGTGGCCTTAGGCTTGGCGTCATGATACTTGGCACACTTCAGAATACTATTTGACTTTAACCGTTGATATTACAGTATATACACGAATAATTTACCTTAAACTTCGTACATATAGGCTTATAACTAGCTGCTATTACTGTACTGGATTTAAGGTAGTATCGTCTCCTCGAACCTTATATTCGACGACTATAACGTTAGGTGGTGTTCTGAAGTGTACCAATTATCATGACGCCAAGCCTAAGCCGCTGCTGCACGCTTATTTTAGGCTAACCATCGGCCAGTTCGTGTGCCCGGCAGGAGCAGTCCGTCTCAGGATCGATTCAATACCTTCGACACACTAAAACCACATTAGAGCGCAAACAGATTCTGATCAATTGAGATTCAAAACGGATAGCTGCTGTTGCCGCAAGACTTGCGCCCAAAGCCATTGCTACATACAGTAGTAGTAGACTATTTGTCGCCCACACCCGCACGCACACACGTACGCTGGTATCGTATCGTATCCCATGCCATCCCATCCCATCGCACTCTTCCCAAAACGCCTGAAAGTCCGCTCCGCTCTACTGCTAAGCAACTCAACAATCAATCACAAACGAGACGCCGCGTAGTTAGTTAGTTACCTGACCGACTAAATCTCAAAGCAGGAAGCACAGGTAGGTAGGTAGGTCTCTACACCTACGCTTACCCGTGCCCCTGCCACCCCCCACCCCCGCCACCAACGACCAAACTGCCATCATCATACTCGTACGCACCACCAACATCACTCAAGTCACCGTCCATCTCATCACCCATCGCCCCACTACTTATCGCGTTCCAGTCCAGATTCGCTAACTGCGGATACTGCGCCATCAACACGGCCGGCAACTGGAACGCCTGCTGTGCGCCGACGCCAACACCGGCATCCATTGTGCCCGGGACAACCATGCCCGGCGGTACGGGCTGCAAGCCGCCCGCACCCTGCATGTACTGCGCCTGCTGCTGCGCATTCACACCCACACCCGCACCCATATTCATGCCATGAGCCTGTTGCTGCTCCATCATCATCCTGTTCCGGCGTTCCGCCGCTTCCTCGTCGAGCAGCGGCTTGATACAGACGCGCCCGGCTTCGCTGCGGAAGTGCCGTCCCAGTGCATCGGCACGTGCGAAGCGTCGTCCGCAGCCCCATGACTCGCCTGGCCGCGAGTTGAGTTCGCCTTTACACACGAATTTCTTCTCGCCGCTGTGGAGGCCTTCGTGCCGTTTGCGGTCGTGTTGTCGTGCGAAAGCCTTGCCGCACACGGTACAAACGAAGGGCCGTTCGTCGGTATGAGTGCGGAGATGGGAACGGAGGTTATATGCGCGGGTGAATTTTTTTGGACACAGAGTGCATTGGAAGGTGGCGGGGTGTTTCTGGACGCGACTTGAGCCGCCGGCGGTGGGCGAAGCGTTCGGTCGAGATGGATCTGCAAGGTCAAGGATGTAGTCTCTGTTGTGGATTGAGGAGGTACTAGCTCTTCTGTCTCTGTCTCTGTTGGTGTCTTTGCTGACTCGGCCGGATTGAACGCCAGGAGATGATTCTCGCGAGCGGGCGCCTGGTGAGGAGGAGCGGACTGAGAGGGTGTCGCTGTTTTCGCGTTTGACTGATGGGGACGCGGATCTCGAATTCATGGGGCGGGTCATACCTGTGGTGTCTGACTGTGACCGGTTTCGACCTCTGCTTGAGTTTGGGGGTGGGCTCAACGCATCATTGGGACCCGTTTCTCCTTGCGGACCGAAACTTCCTTGTCTCGATACTGGCGCTGGATCAATCATAATGTTTGGTACGGCATATTGATCTGCTTGGCCCATGTCGGATACAGATGATAGATTGCGATTGTGCATAGCATCCATCTGGTATGTTTGCTGATTAGCGAAGAGGTTGGAGGCAAGCTCATTTTTCGGCATCTGCGAGTCGAGTCCTAGACCTTGCTGCGGCATAAGTCGAGGTGACACGTAAGTTGATCCTGGTTGACTTGACGCCTGGTCTCCAATATTGACCGACTCCAGGCCATAGGTATTGCCGTTATCCTGGGGATACAGAAATGGTGACCTATTTGGATCTGCGCTATCGCTTAACTCTGCATGGCCCATATATGGTGAGTGGTGACTTGAAACGTCTGATCTCTGATCGGACGGCATCCTCCTATGTTGCTGAAATTGCATGCCCTGCCATGCATTGTTCATGGCATTCATGGCGTTCATGGTATTCAGGTCGTAAGCGCTCGCCGGGTCGAGCGAGACGTGCCGTGAATGTTGAGGTGTCTGATACTGGCCGTTCGCGATTGTCGGCGAGCCATTCTGCTGGCCTGGAGAGTTCTGGTTTTCGGGAGACAATAGACCGCTTCCTGGCGAGGCTTGGTCTGGGGAAGATAATTTGCTTAACTCGGCTGGATTGATATTGCTTTGGTGATTCATTTGGTAGCCTTGGTTTAGGTAGGAGAAGTCTTGATTGAAGTCGCCAGTATTCATGGAGTCGCTACCAACGTAGAGATCGTTCGGATTGAGATTGTGAGTGAGCGAGGGGTCGTTGTACTGGTTGTTTTGGTAGGCATTCTGGTTGAATTGATTGTTCGAGTAGACATTGTCCTGAGTTTGTAGCTGCGGTATACTCTGCATTTGCTGCATGTGATGTGTCTGCTGCATCTGAGGATTCCCCCAAGGGTTTTGCCAGCCTACCGCGGTGTTGAACTTGTTGTTGGAGAAGGTATCAGGCGTGATGCCGGGGTCCAGGCCTTGGTGATTGTGCGGAAAGTTGTGGGGCGAGGGTTGAGGACTGGCATGTCTGCTTCCTTGCGAGGACAGTCTCCCACGTTGTGCCTCCATGCTGAAGTCGCGCTACACTTCCTGCTATTCGACAAGCGCTATTGGCCTCTTCGCAGTCTTATCGAGACTGCACCCGCTCTGCGCGGGTGCCTGTTATAGAGCCGACGGGGAGCAGACGAGCAAGACTGAAAACGGTAGGTGAGAAGGGAAGCGCCTGGTCAGCGCGAGCGGTTAGGCGGTGAAATGTACTCTTGCGCCCTTCCTGCGGCGGTGATATGATATTGCGCGAATCTTCGGCACCGATGCGACTTCGACTATGCGACCTCGACGAGAGCTGGCTAGGTTGAGAGGACGAGTTTGTGGTTCCAGAACAGTCGGGTAGCGTGCGGACTGGCTGCGACAAGTGGCATGTATATGCGAACAAAGGCCAGCAGTGAGATCCGTGTGCAAACACAGACAATAGTAGTCGCTGTACAGAAGGGTCAGGTGTCACCGAATAGAAGTATTCAAGGAAAGCTGTCACACATCAATTAGCCGTAAGTTAGCAGTTCACCGTGGGGAGACGTCTCGAGCAGCCAAATGCCGGGATGAAGCAGTCATGGTTCCGCCGGGTTTAACCCTCAGCAGGTCTAGCCTATTAGGCGAGCATAGAGCCCGAACTTCATATCACTTGCGGGTCAAGTAAAGTCGGTTCCCACCCGTCCCTGGACTCTTTCGCCCAATCATATTTTAGCCATATTCCTCGAAGGCAATAACGCGCACCTGAGGTTGTCCATACAAGGACTACAACTACGTTCAGGCAAGGAAATGGGTCATTGTTCACCAACGATATCTACCAGCGTGACTTGTACATCCTCGACATGACCTTTGTCGCTGCTCTGTCGTCTCTACCTTCCACGAAACACAGAAGAAGCATGACAACGACCACAATCACCGCCTGCACAGCCTCGCAAGGCAGTCTTCTGGCATCCACCACAGAAGCAAAGAACATTCTCATTGCTCCGTGCAAACAGTTGTGCCTGGCCTAGCAGCTTAAGCATAACGCTAATCACACTGATCCTTGAGCTTCCGACAGACTTCTCCTCGACTGTCGTTGTTGTCGTCTCAGGTTCGTGTCAAGGTATGGTCTTCCGGCTACGTTTCGAGACATAGTCCAGCCGAAACCTTTACAAAGGCGGTGCAGGTGTAGGTTGAAGCGCGGAAAAGCGATCGGTGACACGCTACTAGGAGAGATACCCCCGCTTTGTCACTTGTTAGTAGTCTTAGGCTTTTCGAGTACTGAGTGCAGCGAGAACGTAACTTGTATGCCAATTATAGATATTGCCCTCGCTTGTATGATTGGCTGGTCTTGACGTTTCAAATAGCGCGCCTGAAGAGAGGACATCACCGCGTTGCGCTAGTACAGTCACTAAATGATTGGGCGATGTTCTAATTGATACCGCCCCCTGCGTCTCCAACGACAGCTCTCTTCTGGTGTACTCTATCTTACACTTCCCATCCTTGCGTGTTATGCTAGTAACCTCTGCCTACCAATTCCGACATCGTCGAGTGACCATAGGAACGCGACCTATCTGACTTACCTCTTTTTCTTCCAACCATCAGACCTCCTTTACCGTCCTTCCTGCTCTTCGTATGCATGTGGTACGAATCAATGCCGATATTAGTGTTTTTATGTGATATGTGCGCGGTTTTCAGTAGCGAGCGATGCCCTCCTCAAAATCCTTGGCCATGGTAGCAAATATCTCCAGAACGCCGGGCTCTCACTCGTACATCGCTTGGACAAATGAAATGCAAGACTTCGCTCAAGATCGTAATTCATAACCGTGCCCTTTGCCCGCGGTCCGTGGAAACCAGTTTCCGTGTCAACTGGGCAAGAGCATGCTTTGGAGGCCGTAGTTCAAGAAGGGTTCCTTGGTAGGACCGCACGAGTGGTGTACCTTGGGAATGTGACTGCTTGGGAGACGTGTGCTACTGACAGCAAAGAACTTTCATGAGCTTCTGCATAAAGCCTGGGCGCTGCTCTTGTTGTGGTTGAGCACGTCCTTGATTGCTCTGAAGATTGGCGGCAGCAGGACTCTGTCGATCTTGACCCTGGGATAGGTTATTGTTGCTACTCTGCAGCTGTTGACTTGAAGGAGCATTCATGTCCACTTGGTTCTGTAGCCCGCTAGTCCTCTTGGGTACGCCTCCTGCGCTTGTTCGGTTGGCTGGGTTCTTCGAAAGGGCCGCCACTCCTGGCTTTGCTGGAGAGCCCGGGGGTAGCGGCTGTGCTGCGTTTAAACGGTCGCTCGAAATGGCGCCTCGTTCTCGAGATGGTCGTGCATCTTGTCCTCGTGCGCCAGCTGCGCCATGCAGTGCTCGTGCGGATGCCTCTGGTGGAGCATTGGGGTTGTGCAGATGGTGCGCCGAGGGATGCGCCTTGACAGCTTCCCAGCCCCTCCCACCATTCAGCTTCATCCAGTCGTAATCACCGTCCTCCACTTCGCCCGTGTTTTTCAGCGCTTGTGTGAAAAGGTCGCGCAGGAAGTCGTAGTCTGGGGTGTCCTCAAAGCCGAGATTCCGTACGTAGCTGAGGTATTTGTTAAATTCCTCTGCTGCATTGTTAGCTCATCATGTAGCATGTAGGATGTTTGAAGCCGTACCTGGCAGGCCTTCGCATAGGTCCTTGATTGCCGTGGTTTGTTTCTTCTCGCCAATCTTCTCGTACTTCTGCTTGTTCGTGGCAGCTTTGAGACCCTGCCAGGGTAGGCCACCTCTGAGGAAATACATGAAGACGTGGCCTAGCGCCTCAAGATCGTCCCGTCGAGATTGTTCTCTCCCTAGATGGGTATTGATACTCATGTAACGTGCTGTTCCAGATAGCGATTTCCTTTCGCGATAGGGGATGTGCTGTTTCGTTTTCGGGTCGCGGTATTGCTTGGCCATGCCAAAGTCGACGACGTGAATGACATTAGCGGCTTTCGAGTTGGGTCGTCCTATGAGGAAGTTGTCCGGCTTGATGTCTCTGTAGATCAGGTTCTTTTCGTGGATTGTCTGTACTCGAGAAAGCTGAAACGAGGTCAGTATGTATGCATGACTGATTGACTTTGACAGTGTTTACCATTTGCTTCGCAACCATAACAACAGTCTTGACGGAGAATTTCCGATTACAGTGATCGAAGAGATCTTCCAAGCTGGGGCCCAGCAGGTCGATGACAAGAATGTTGTGCAGACCCTCTTGGCCGAAGTAGTAGACATTTGGGATTCCAGCTATGCGGTGTTAGAGCTTTGCAATATCGACATGGATATGGGTCAACGTACGGCATCCGACTAGTATTTTGTATGTCCTATATTCGTCTCGCAGCTGTGGAGCGTCGCTCTTTCTGGGCTCCTGTTACGCGTCAACCAATTGTGATTAGTAATTCGCAAGTATCCGTCAACGTACGAATTTGATGGCGACTTGTTGGTTGTTGAGTAGATTTGTCCCCTCGAAGATCACACCGAACGAGCCTTCTCCAATCTTCTTCCCTACTCGATAATGCACACCGACGACATTCGACGAGGATGTAGCCATGTCTGCTGGAGCACAAAATGGCGCTTCGCTGGATGTCGCTCAGCGCAGACAGGCTCGACTGTCGATGCGAAAGGCGTGCCTGGCGGTACAGGAGGTCGGAGGCAGTCGGCCTGGACTGAGAGGCTACACTAGCGCTGAATGACCATCAGCAAAGTCTAAGGAGAGGCTGACAGGCAGTGAGTTGGGTGTAGCGACGACTCGCACAGGTCCAGTGCAGGTCGTCGAAGTAGCAAGCAGATGAGTATTGCGTACCTCGAAGCACTAGAGCCAAAGACAAACAGAGTGGTGATAGCAACTGCAGGCGCAACTCCTTGCCAAGGACCAAAGCCGTGGCCGTGGCCGTGTACGAGTAGGAGCAAGCAAAGGCAGAGCCGTCTACCCTTTGCAAGGCAGACCTGCACTCCGAAGAATTCTCATGCAAGTACAGAAGGCGTCCAATGCTGGTGCAAGGGGGGGTAGAGTCGACAGCGAAGCAGGATTGACGGCGCAGGCGTTGTGGTGAGTGTCGCTGTTGCTTGTCGTGCAAACGTCGCATGCAGGGAGAAAGCCAAAAGAGTCAAGAGACGGGCAGCTCAGTAAAGGAAGCAAAAGTCGGGGCGCCGCTCGCCTGCTACTGACTCTATGCTTGGGCGCCGCTTCGGGCCCATTCCCGATCTGTCCTAGCCCTACGCTGGGGCACCCCCAGCATAAACTCTCAGTCCATTGGTTGTTTCAAGGTCGCACTGCGCGATGCCTCATCTCAACTCACTTGATAGCCTCGGACTTTTCCTACCCCATGCACAACCCTTTGCTAGTACCATCAATACAGCCTAGTACGGGGATATCTTGTGCTTCTTTCACTCATACCTGACTGCCGGGAGAAAGTTCTTCACCAATACGAGTACTATCCAACCTTGCTTACGCTAGTGATGAGAAGAGCCGGGAAGAGATTGGCACCCGGAGTCTAGCTAAAAGAGGCTAAATATCTTGCTATCCTGGACCTGTAAATTACTCCAGTTTCTCGATTTCCGTCCAGAGCCTTGCACGCTGGCCTTCGCAAGCCAGTGACTGATCTCAAGCGAAGTTTGTGCGGGATACGTGAGAGCTACAACACAGTACTGTATAGTAGACTACAAACAAGTTCTAACCGGGTACCTGCATCGAGCAGCAGGGTAGGTCAACTTAAAACATGGCCGCACAGCGGTGAATTGACCGCTCAGCACGAGCCCCGAAGTCTAAATGCGCATCGCGTCGATACTGGGTCAGGATGCGTCGAAACTTGTAGGCGCTCGTCGTGCGCTGCGTGTCAGCGTACTCATAGATTCCGTTGTACATATGTTCTTTTCTACCACTACATGGCCAATGTCTGTGAGAATCTTGAAGATGTTCCTCTGGCAAATCTTCATGGGCGCCCCAATATTTGCCCTCGATTTGAATAGTATCAGCGAAGACGAATCAATAAACTGCTCATTGAGGAGATCTTCCAAGTGGCGAATATTCCGATATCTATGTGAACCAGGTGCTGCTGCACAAGGTGACGACTTGAGTGGATTGTCAGACTGATGTTGGCGACTTGGTTGTCCTTAGCAGCTGTTTTAGTACACGGTGAGCCTTACAGGACCAGGTTCGATGTATCTGGCATACCGCTTCTCTGGATCCGATAGTACCGAGGCACTCCTTTGGCCATGCAACACCAGCCCCCCGGCAGGAACACGCACAGGTGTGGTGGTGGTGACCGCTCGTCGTCGCCCAGTCGAAGTTGTGCTCAATTTTGTACTTTTGCGAAGAGGAGACGGTGTGGATGGCTGATAGTCCCAGGCAGCTCTCACACCGTTAAGACCATACATGTCTGGCGTGCTCAACGAACGAGCTCGAGCTGGCATCTCCTTCATCGGTCCGCTCGATGTTCCAGTGTGCCAGCTTGACCGCTTCTCGCGCCTTCCGAGATCGTGTTCTGTTCTGGACCTTCGAGACGGAGTGAAGCTGCTCAGCTTTATCACGCTTGCAGATCTGCCGAAAAACGTGCTAACACTCTTCTTGAGCATTGATCCTGGTATCCTTCGAAGTGGCTTCCTTGTTGGCGTTTCCTGTGGTACTCTGTCTCTTCGGGTTGGAAGTTCAGGAGAAGGCGTGTGCCTGGAGTATTCACTGAGAGTATCAGTCTCAGGAGAATAGATGATGGCGCTATCAATGCTCCCAGCTTGATCATGGTCATCATTGTTGTTGTTATGGTCGTTCACTATGGGGGCCACATAATTAACCGGCAAGCCGGACCGAGGTGGTGGTCTTGCGAAAGCAGTGACTTCTGGATGCATTTTTAGAGGGTTAGCACTGCGTGGCGCAGTTGGGTCCGGTTTCGCCTTGATGTAGCGATTCTTTACTCCTGAAAACCTCAATGGCGCAGGCTGCGAAGCAGCAATCTTCGGTTGTTGGGCTTCTTTGTTCTTTGATCGACCGAACGCCGTAAGAGTGCTTACTTGCTTCTGCTTGACCGCCTCTGCAGCAAGGTTCCAAGAGCTAGACTTCGAGATGGAGTCACCTACGCCAGAATTAGCATGTATAACGAAGGGTGCAGTGGTGATTACCGTTTTCCAAATTTCGTAAGGAGTTCTCTCTCGAGGCGTTGCGTAGACTGAAGTACGACTTGGCCTTTTTGAGCCGAGACATTGGAGTACCGTCAAGAACCAAGGTTGGCGATGACTGGAAGTCTAACTTGTCCACAGCACTAGCAAATGAGCGGCTGAATGATGTAGCATTGAGATCTGTAGTGCTGCCTGAATAAAGACCTGGAAGTCGTGGTGCTTGCGGGATACTCAGTATCGTGTGTGAGGCAACTGCAGGCTCAGGAGTCTCGCTCGTGTTCCCCTGGGATATCGCAGTGCTGCCCGAATCGAATCTGGCTTGTTGATCGTCTTTCTGGCATTGCTGCTTTCTATTGTTGCTCGTATCAGGTTTGCCAAAAGCACGCCTCGAAGCCGTGGAAGGCGTCGTAGAATTACCAATTTTCTCGCCTGCCCATCGCACCCACGGCCTCTCTAGTAACAAGCTGGTGCTTGCTCTTCGAGTATGACTGAGCTTCTTCTTCACACTTCGGAGAGTTGAGGTCCACGCTGAATGCTTGTCCGATAACTTGTGGGAGTGCTGGGGTACATTACCTTGATCTCTTGCTGATCGGTTTGAGGCGGCTCTCTGTGAGGAGTAGTCCGGCAACAGAGTGTCGCTGCATTCGATGTTCTCGATATCTGCCACTCGAGCATTTGTCGTACTTGTCAGCACTGGGGAAGATATCGAGCTCTTGGCCACAAAGGACATGCTGTTCTGATGAGGTAAAGGCATAGAAGGGCTCTTAACTCCAACTTTTTGCGTCCTGTCCCTTCCAAAAGACGCCCACGACAAAGGTCTCAGCCTCGCACGCTGTAATGGACCTGCTGACCTCATCTCAGATGTTCTCGCCACCCGCCTGCTGTGCAAATTTCGAAAGGACTCAGAAAGTGAGGTACCAGAAGATGCTGGGTAGCTGCAAGGAGCATTATTGACATCGCTACTCGAAGAGAGAGGCTGATGCTGATATGGATTGCAGGGGAGATTAGATGCAGCTCTGAGGTCGAGGTCTGAATTGGATGCTCCAAGGGCCACTCTCAAGTTAGCTAACGTGCTCCTACGCCGGCATCTGGGTTTCCTTACCAGGTCTCGATCGACTTCGCCCTATACTGCGCCATAGCTCGACAGATAGTAGTGACCGTGAGTTTCTTGAGTCATGCTTGCGGTGTTGTGGTCTCGAAGCCATGATACTGCTTACACAGCAGGTAGGACGCTCTCAACCTCGAGGACCAGTTCGAAAGATAGTGAGCGAAAGACCTCCAAAATTGAACCGTGAGAAGCCGTAGGGTATGTCTTGCCGAAAGAGGAGGCCAGACGAAGTAGACAAAGTAGGTGGTCGTGAACGGGAAGGAGCGAGTACCGTTCTCCATGGCCGAAAGGCAGTAACAACGACCCAGTCTTGATCATGCCTGCCTCTCTTGACACGGCACGCAAATAAGGAGCTGTACAGTGCGAAAGTTGATACATGGCCTTAGATCCAGGGTAGTGTAGATGTGGCACCTCACGTCCAGGAACATTTTGCAATGCACTGTGACAGTCATCGACGCAGACACATTCCGCATATGCAGCGTTAGCCATGTTCGCAGATCTTGCTTCGCCTGTGCTCGGTTTGTTGCTTCAAGGCTAGGTCCCAGCAGACATGTCTGTCATGCGAGTCCATATCTCACTGCATACTTTCATTGTACGTGCAATTCCAGCGCCGTCCGTCGCACCTACACCTCTTTCTTGACTATCCCACTCCAATGAGTCGTCCCAATGGCCTACCTTGAAGTAATTACTGCTGCGACTCATTGCAGCAGCCGATCGCCCATCTATTCGAAAGGGAAGCCGCGCGCCTGGTCGATAAGAATTGAGGCAGACCAAGAACGAATTACTTGCTAGATCATCACCGAAATTTGCCGAGGTCGGAGACTTCCACCTTTACGTTAGTAAGGACTATTGCTACCACGTCGTGCCTCTATTTCTTTCGCAGTGATTGTGGTTGAGGTGCCTTAGACAACAGGTGGTAGTTGTCTCATAGTTTTGCCTTGCAAGAATTTTCCAAACATGCCTTACTCACTTAAAGGTAGGAATGTGCTAGTCACTGGCGGCTCAAGGTAAGCACGCGAAGAAACACAGGCATGCAATAGCTGAGAATTGGTAGAGGACTAGGCGCTTTGATATGTGAAAAGTTTGCGGGGGAAGGTGCGAATGTCGTCGTCAACTATATGTCAAACAAAGATCGCGCAGAAGAAGTTGCAAAGAAATGTGAAGCACAAGGCGTCAAGGCAATTTGCATCAAGGCGGATTGTGGTGTGCCCGAGGACAATGTAAGACTCGTCAAAGAGACTGTCGATGGTCTCGGGGGCCTCGATGTGGTTGTTGCGAACGCCGGTCGGTTTGCGAAGAGCCGTCATAACGATCTCAACTGACCGAAACAGGCTGGACGCGGTTTGCCGAGTTTGGCAACCTGAACGACCTTTCACTAGAAGAGTGGAACAAGGTGCGTGGTAGCTATGGTCAAGGTGAAAAGTGCTGACGAATCTAGTGCTGGGCCTGCAATGTCATGTCCCATTTGCAGCTCCTGCAAGTAGCACAACCAATATTTGACAAGAATGATGAGGGTGGTGCCTATATCATCACTTCGTCTGTGGCAGGCCACTCCACAGGTGGGAGCTCAATGGGCTACTCCGTCACTAAAGCAGCCGGCCTCCATCTCATGAAGTGCCTTGCAGCAACTCAAGGTCCCAAACTCCGCATCAACGCTGTACTTCCAGGCCTGCTCTTGACGGAATGGGGTTTGCGATATGGTGAGGCTAGAATCAAAGCGCTAAAGCAGAAGTCCGCATTGAAGATGGAGGTGAGTAATCATGGCTTTGGACAGGCTCATAGACTTGCTGACATACCGTAGACGGATCTCGATGATTGCGCCAATATGTTCATTCATATCGCAAAGAGCACGTCAATGACTGGGCAAGAGATTGAAATCGATTCCGGATTACTGATTGGTATGGGATGAGTCGCAAGTCATCGAGTCTGGTCAATCTGGTAGGTGTCGAAACTTGCGCATTTCGAGGTCGCCGTGAACTGGTTCGGCCGCTTGTAGCAAATTCGCCTTGGCTGCCACGGTGGCGCTGTTGGCAGACTGTGACCCGGACATGCGGATCGTAGGAATGCAAAGGAAGTTGCCATCTGCACATTTCACCAGGAGTATAGAGGCTACATCGCCCGAGCTTGAATGCGAATCCGTGACAGTGAAGGGCACACCAGTTTCTACTTTATCGAGTGTGGCCGATGGAATGTGTTTCAGATCCTTTGTATTCGCCAGCCGGAGATCGGACTCCAGAATCAGCCTTGTGTCAGCTTGATGTCCCCCAATATTGCTAGGTCTGATCCACAATCTTCCAAGCGCCCTGTGGAGCCTCAAAATATGCGTAGACGCCATGCCCCGAAAATTGACATGTCGAGCTTCAGGTGATAGTTTTGGTGCATGATGGAGCTCGGATGCGCACGCAGTTGATGTAGTAGGCTGTTGTCTGAGATACAGACCTTCACGTAAGCTCCGAACCAGCAATTCTGCACCGACAGGAGCTAGAAAGTTCCGCAATTCTAGACTGGTGATATGTTCTGGATCCGGAATGTGAATGCCTGGAAAAGGCGTCTGTAACACAATATTGCCCTCGTCAAATCTCGAAGGATGCAGGGTCTGGACGGTCACACCAGTCGTTGTATAGCCGTTGATGATCGCGTGCTCGATCGGCGTAGAGCCTTTCAGGTCCGGCAGCATTGATGGGTGGACATTGAGCCCACCAAATTCACAAGCAGCCAATATCCGAGGCGGCACTAACAGCCCGAATGAAACAGCTATAACCATATTGATGTAGTGCTGGCCAGAGGAGCTTGATGTCGGCATGTGCCACCCTCTAAAGGAGTCAAACTGGTGGACGGGCAAGCCCAGCTCCTGAGCGACTGCCTTGATAGGCGGTGGTTTGATGGTTTTGAGCCCACGACCCGTCCTTTTGTCGGTCTTTGTAGCGACTTCTATTGACGCTACATTGCTGTTATCAGACTTGGCGTGCTTGTGTAGCGCCTGCAGAGATGTGATGCTGAACTCATCTGAACCACAGAAAAGAATGCGTAGAGGCCGGTAATCGTGCAGGTAAGAAGACTTGTATCGGAACCCGCGGAGAGCTTTGGAGTTGCCGTTACACCCGCACCCACGTTTTGCTGTTTGCAACGTGAAGCAGCCAAAGCGTGTCAGCATTGACGGTCAAGCCTCGAAGAAAGGTGATTATGGACTGCTCTGTGAAAGACGCGACGAGGACGCATGTGATTGGTAGGGCTGCAGTACTAAACCGAAGGACAAACAGACCAAACAAACCTCGGCATGACATCGCCGGGACGAGCCGAACGAGGGTACATGGACAACTTTCTACACCTCCGTCAGTCACGTCGCCAGAAACCCATCGCCGACTTTTCGCGTCTGTCATTAAGCCGGTAGCAAGGCTTCGAAACCAATTGACATGGCGGACACATCGCCAGAAGCTGATGAACCGAAGTCCACGGCGCCTGTACCCGCTGCTGCCCCGCCAGAGGCAGGGGCAGAAGACTCCGATCCGGACTTCGACGATCTCGATGGTTCGTGAGTATTGGTCGAGGCAAAATTGTGGCTGACTTAAGCAGATGTCCTCGACCAATTCTCTGCGAATGCACCTCCCCAAGCGGCGGCGCAACCCACGAAACCTACAGCAGTACCCGCTCCTGCGTCGTCAGGGCCGGGTAGACCTGACAATGACCCGCTCAACCTGGGGGACCAGCCTCTGCCCGATGGACCAAAACCAGGGGAGTCGGAAGAAGAGTTCATCAACAGGCTGTCCTCAGAAATGTCGAAACTGTTTTCAAATCTACCCAGCGACGCAGACGTGGCAGCACAATCGCCCGAAGCAATGGTTAATATGGGCGAAGAGCTGGCCGAATTCACAAAACAGATGGAGCAGCAGGGTGTCAAGCCAGAAGATCTGCTAAAGGCCATTTTGGGCGAAGAGGAGGGCGCGAAAATAGCAGGAGTTGCAACTGCTGAGAAACACCGTAGAGAATCGGAGCAAGAAGGAGCACATGCCTCGTCGTCATCGGCGGCGGCTGGCAAGTCAAACAAGTCCTTTGAGGACACCATAAAGCAGACCATGTCACGATTGAATGAGTCCGACACACAAGCCAAGACCGCGACCCAGCAGTCAGCGAACAAGTCGGAAGAAGATATGCTAGCCGAAATGTTGAAAGCGCTCGACGCAGGTGGAGGTGAAGGCGGTGAAGATGGCATATCGAAGATGTTCTTGAGCATGATGCAGCAGCTGACACAGAAGGATATGCTCTACGAGCCGATGAAAGAACTCCATGATCAGTATCCAGATTGGCTGGCGAAGAACAAGCCGCCGAAGCTGAAACAGGAAGAGTACAATCGTTACATCAAGCAAAGCGAGATTGTCAGAGACATCACAAATAAATTTGAAGAGCCAGGATATAAAGACGAAGACGAAAAGTACAGACAATACATCTGGGACAAGATGCAAGAAATGCAAGCCCAAGGTGCACCGCCCGAGGAGCTGGTCAAGAACCCGTTTCCCGGCACAGAGTTAGGAGCCATACCGGGTCTTGGCGGCGGAGGGGGACAGGAAGAAGGGTGTCCTACTCAGTAGTGTACTCTAAGAGGCCACGCCCTGCGAGAGCAACGTGACCGGCCGGCACTACGGTGAAAATTACAGCCAAGAGGTGCTTGCGTACTTGGTCGAGGGCTTGTTCTTTGGTTTGCCTGTGTTGCCATCGTAGCGCCATGCAAATTTAAGGTTCGTACTCACCAAAGAACCAGCCTCGATCAAGTACCGGACACGTTGCTCTCGCGGGGCGTAGAAGCTTATGTTCTGGAGATCTATGCTTGAATTGGACGAATCTGCGACAACAGGCGCAAGATGCCCCACGGATGGAAATGTCCGCGCTTGACAACCAATGTTCCGGAGGCTGTGTTCCGAGGAGTCATCGTTGATGATACCCCGTGCTATTCTTCCGTGCAAACACTGTGGGGCTGTGCCGGTAGCCGTCCCAAAGAGAGCTTCAAATGCTTTGTACGGTAAAGTTTGCGAGCAGCGGGCTTATCATCCAGAACGTGGATCGTGAGTGGGGTGCCAATCTTCTCGATCTGACGCAACCTGGTCTGAAAATGCTTCGATCGTGACGCAGCGCTTCCCGCTGACAAGCATTACCACTTGCTGGGTTATAGTTAGTGCAACCGCAGTCATCCATCTTGGGTTCCTGCAGCTAATTCCAGATCTCGTCCACGGCCGTATCAGTTCATTCTGCGAGGCCACTAGTGAAGCATGATGGGCGAACCGAAGTATGACCACAACATGAATGGCATTTACTCGCCGTTTGCAAAAGCCGCCGGGTGGTTGAGGTCCTTATACATAGCATGAACATACAAGCACTATATTTCGAGCAACAATTCTCAACTTCCCTAATTTGTGAGTTGTGCCAGAACGATAACCATTCGTACAACCCATCGGCACACCTGCGATCGAGATTACACTCCGAACGGCATCAAAGACGCAACCGAAGTCACCAGCGATAGAAGGGTGTCTGCACATAAAACAACACCACCATTACACCATTGACAGATCACTACAACTCACGCTTCACTCAGCTCGAAAGAGCCACTATCCGCCGAGATGGTCTTCCAGGCCATGCGCTACTTCTGGAACCCTACATTCTCAGCTGCTGAAAATGGTACAAGCGGCGAGAACCCGATGGTATCCAACAAGTCCGCCCTAAAAGACTTTCTACTATCAATAGCGTCGATGTCTGGGGACCTGTCAAACATCACAGCACCGCCCTTCGTGCTCGACCAGAAGTCAGTGGTTGAGATACCAGCATTCTGGGCCGAAAACCCAGCCATGTTTGTCTCGCCTGCTAAATCCGAAGATCCGGCAGAGAGAGCTTTATTAGTGTTGAAAAGTTTTCTAGGTGGCATAAAATCGCAGTGTTACATGGGCCATACGGAAGAAGAGGGCGTGAAAAAGCCATTGAATGCCTTCCTCGGTGAGCTCTTCCTTGGACAATGGGATGATGAGCAGACTGGCACAACATATCTGGCCTCAGAGCAGGTGTCACATCATCCGCCGATCACAGCTTGTCGCGTATGGAACGCGAAACATGGCGTGGTCGCGGAAGGCTTCAACAGGCAGCAAGTCACCTTTTCGTGGAGTTCAATGTCTGTGCATATTCAAAGCACAGGTTTCGCGTTGAAGTCCTTAGAGAAGTACAACGAGTATTATCTCTTACCACTGCCAGACTTTAGGGTCAAAGGAGTGCTATCCGGCGTGCCGTATCCTGAGTGTGGTGGGGAGTGGTATATTCCTAGCACAAACGGGTACATGTCCAAAATCGATTTCTCCGGCGGGCATGGTCTGTTGGGCGGCGGGAAGAAGCATGAATTCTCGGCCGTCCTCTACAGGGAGAAAGATGGTCCAAAACACCCAATCTACACTATCGCTGGCTGCTGGAACACAGAATTCACCATCCAAGATGAACGATCAGGGAAAACGATCGAGACCTTCAGCGTTGCGAGGGAGACAAGCAAATTGCCGAAACTGAAGTTACCTCCGCTTGAAGAAATGGACCCCTGGGAGACTCGAAGAGCTTGGCACGACACCCAAGAAGCCATTGGCAAGAACGATTTCAATAGAGTCAAGGCTGCGAAAAGCCACCTTGAGCAAGGACAGAGGAACATGAGGAAGGAGGAAGAACTGAACGGCAGAACATGGCAGCCACTCCTCTTCAAGAACACTAGCTCACATGAGGTTGTAGCAAACCTGATGGCAAAGATACCAGGTGGAAACTTTTCAAAAGTCATGGAAGGCACTAAGGGTGCATGGGTCTTCGACACAGAAGCATACGAGAAAGCGGAACGTCCTTTCCATCCTGGTCTGGAACCGGATAACCTTAAAGAGGGCGAAGAGAGAGTATACAGGAACGGTTCACGAGCATCGTTCCAGTCGGAGAGCAGGAATGTCACACCCAGAGGCTCTATTGATGCTGGTCGTGCGAGTATGGACAACGGAATAGCAGCCTTTGCCACGAGTTCGCCGAGGTCGAGAAAAAGCATTGATCACGAGGCTAGTGATAGAGATTCAAGAAGAAGCATTGACCACAACGTTGATGCTGGGCGAGACGGCAGACCTGCTGAGGTCAACGGTGCCCAAACGAATGGCGGTCGGCACCCAGAGAACGGGACCAGTGGTCTCACCAAGGAACAGCCCATGCCCCAGTATGCGCAGCAGAGGAGGAAAGAAGAGCAGCTTGGCAGCGGAATGGAAGGCTTAAGCGTAAAGGAGCAGTTTGCCGTTGAGGACATGTTGAGAGAAATGTACTCCAGCACTGGGAAGAGACGGTCCAAGGGGTCGAAAGGTTGATGCTGCTTGAGGACCGTCTGATTTTTTTGCTAGGATTTCTGTACCATTCTGAGCGTTACGTAGACAACTTCTCTGTTATGGCTCTTCAGACTACGAATAATGATCGATAAGCTACTATCTCGTTACTTGAGAATTGTTCCAAGAATCTGATGTACCAGACAGGAGAGCAGTGAAGCTTTCGGAGAAAGTCCGACGTCATCGAGCTCGGCTTAGGAGGCTCAAACTTTTGTTGCGTGATAGTCGCCTTGACAGCCTTCATCTCCATTGCGCTGGCCGCTGCTGCGTTTGAGTCGAAGTCTTGGACGATTGTACGCCACTATACGCCAACATCCCTCCGATCTTATGTCGCAGTACCAGGTCGAGAGCGTTGGCTGATGCGCCTTAACACTTTCTCCCTGCTGGGGAGGACACTCGGGCGGACACCCTGGACCTGCGCGAGATGCCAGAGTACACAGATCAGAGTCGAAGCACAACGCGAATACAGCCGGTTACGACAAGCGCAACCAGTACGCCTTCTCCGTGACAAGCGAAGGGTGAACAAGATCTTCTTTGCTGTCGCTACTGTCGGCGTCGGCGGCGGAGCTTATCTGCTACGAGATGACATCCGCCACTGGTATCATGCTGCTGTCAGGTCAGGCAGGGTGGTCAGCACCCTTTACGTGTGCATACAGGAGTACACCTCACCGAAGCCTAGAAGCAAAGTACTTCAGCTAACAATCACAGCTACCGAACAACACTGAAGGAACATCACGACGACCCTGACGAAGCCACCAATTTTCTAAAAGCCTGCCACAAGCGGTGTGCAGAACGGACGCTACGGGCAATCGAGCAGAATGGCTCCATCTTCATCAAGCTCGGCCAGCACCTGTCGAGCATGGGTTACCTTCTGCCAACAGAATGGACAACCACCTTCGTACCATTGCAGGACAAATGCCCTGTCTCCTCCTACGAATCGATCGAAAACCTGTACTACCGCGATACAGGCCGTCAACTCCTCGAAGACTTCGCGACCTTCTCGCGAGAACCACTTGGCGCAGCCTCCTTAGCACAAGTGCACACAGCCACCCTTAGGGACAACCCTTCCCAAGGTGTCGCAGTAAAAGTCCAACATCCCGCCCTCGAAGAATGGGTTCCACTCGATTTGGCGCTGACACGCTACACCTTCCGCACTCTGAAGCGTGCCTTTCCCGAGTACGATATGGAATGGCTGAGTAAAGAGATGGATGAGTCCCTCCCACAAGAGCTGGACTTTAACCTGGAGGGTGAGAATGCTATACGGGCGAGGACGTTCTTTCGCGAAAACACAAATTTCCCCCTCATAATACCTAACGTTCTCTGGGCAAGCGAGCGCATCCTGGTCATGGATAAAGTTTCGGGTGCTAGAATAGACAACCTCGACTACCTCGACTCGCATTCTATCTCGCACGACGAGGTTTCCGCCACCCTCGCACGTATCTTCAACACCATGATCTTCGCTGATGGTGCACCCTTACATTGCGACCCGCATGGTGGCAATATCGCAATCAGACATAACCCGAAGGGACGATACCCCTACAATTTCGATCTAATACTCTACGATCACGGTTTGTACAGGGTACCTGACATGAAGACCAGGAGGGACTATGCCAAATTCTGGCTCGCAGTGATCGACACTGACGAGGCAAGGATGCGAAAATGCGCCTATGAGATTGCCGGCATCACCGATGAGCAATTCCCTCTTTTCGCCTCGGCAATCACTGGACGCGACTACAGTGTGCTTCAGAAGAAAGGAGTCACATCCAGTGCCAGAGATGATGCGGAAAAGGGAGCCATCGGTGAATCATTTGGTGAAGATTTATTGGGGCAGCTGATTCGTCTGCTGGGCAATGTACCCAGCACAGTCCTACTTATCTTGAAGACGAACGATTTAACAAGGAGTCTTGATGAGAGCCTACAGACCAAAGAAGGGCCTATTCGATCCTTCATGATTCTTGCCAAATTTGCTAGTCGAACTGTCTGGAGGGAACAGAAAGAGATCATCATGGCCCAAGGACGACTGCTGGATCCGAGAATTTGGTTGCAGCTCATTTCTGCGTGGTTCAGCTTCGCCAGGGTTGAGCTGAACCTATTCGCCTATGAGCGAGCTCTTTCTATCAGGCGGCATCTGCGTTTAGGCTGACGGAAGATCTTCGTAGACCTACTACAGAAAACATAGAAAAGGTAGCAAGGAGCCGAGTTCTGGATCACCGACGAGAGCGAAGTTATCTCATTGCCTCCTAGCTGCATACATGGAACGCTGACACTTCAAGGCGGAGCGGCCCCCAGAATCGAGTTCACCGGCGCGCATGTGCTGGAGATGGCTGCGAAAGTGTTCGACATGAACCCGAGCATTTACAAAAGACTGTCCGCGAACGATCAAGTGCCTCTCCTCGAATGTTGGATCATGGCCTTTCGCTCCCGGAGGGACGTCAACGAGCTGCCGAGCGTTTCCGCCCACGCAACAAAACCCTCAGAAAAGGTATCACGATTCTGTTCCAGAGGGCACTTCAAGAAGCTCGAAAACTGTCTGACCGATGCTTGTGTTCCGGAAGCAGGCTTCCCCACTATTTTCAGTGTACACAAAACGATAGTAGCATTTCCATCTTCTGCTGCCGCCTGTAACACGTTTAAGCCATCAGCTCAAAACAATGACTTCCGCATACTCTTGTAGGTTTGATGATGATGAGCCTGTCTGCCAACTCGATTCTTCGTGCAGGCCTCGTGCAGGTACGATAGCATACCTGAGAACGACAACGGCATCACGAAACCCAATTTCAAGCACCTTGACACGCCAACTAGGACCCTGGGTCTCTGCAGCGACCGAAAGACTGTCCTTGATTTTGACGATACGCTTTGCGAGGCTATAAGCCCACTTGCTGTCCCATACGCCTTCCCTCCTATTGCAATCGCGCAGAAGTCGGAGACTTGCGTTGCGCAAGTCGGGCCTGTTGGTCCTGTACGCAATTAGAAACAGAAAAGGCACTATACCCATGTGCATTGAAAAGGTGGGTGGCATCGTCGTCAGATGAGTTTCAGCCTGTGTATGGTTATCCGTTGGTTTGCCGCGTGATCCTAGCACAGGATGGTACGTTCCGAGGAAGGCTTCTGCCAGGTTCAGCATAGCTTCAAGGTCTGCGCTATACACATCGAAATGATCATCGGGTCGGCATACTGTTCCAAGGAGAACATCGATGAGAGATCGATGCATCTTCAGAATCAAGTACGCCCGGTGTTGGGTGATGTCGGCAATGCGCAGAGGGTTATCTATTGAGCTCATAGCCTGATCCCATCGTTTGAGACACAAGCGAAAGCTGTCGTATCCTGAGACAGCCCATATATCGGCATCGTATGCTCTGAGCATCTGTGATGTCCGGTAGAGTTCTTCGAATCGATCGAGGATGTCGAGTAATTCATTGATGAGAATTTCAAGCCAGGATAATGCTTCCTCCACGCTTGAAAAACAATCCGGAATATGGCTAGTATCTTGGCTCAGGCTACTGGATATCCGAAAGATACTAGAGTTACCCAGTTCCATCACTTGACTTTGTAGCGCGAGGAAACTTTTGGCCAGCACTTCCGGTACGATCGTTAACACCTGCTGATTGGTGGGGAACGATGACTCGTGTACCTGCGCTATAATTTGCATACCTGAACGCGCATGCTGGAGAGACTGAAAGAAGTTGCCGCATAGACTCTCGATCGCACAGAACATGACACAAGTGAGCAGCAAGGCGTCGTAAGAGAGCTCTGTCTGACAAATTTTCACAAGCTGTCGGATAGCCTTATTGTAATACTGCATGGCGGAGGATCTTAGAAGTGGTTGGCTTTCTCTCGACGATGCATAAGCTTCGTGCAAACTGCTCAAAGCGAGCAAAGCATTCTTGACTGGTGCAATGTGCTGCGCCAACTGTAGAATGGTTGACGACCATAATTCCGACCTAAAGGGACCTGCCACCTCCAACGCAGTCCGATGTTGGAAATGCTGCCAAGCTCGTTTCTCTGGATTGGTGAAGTCCGGAAAGGGTAGGGGTTCGTTGCAAGCTGTGTAGAAGATGAATTTGACTACAGCTTCATGGTCGTCTGGTTCGAGATAGTGACATGTCTTCATCGCTTTGATGCATTTTCTGCATTTGGGTAGCGTCTCGTCACATTTGACACGTCTCAGCTTACCTAGTAGACTGAGTTAGTGAAGTACTCGGTGTGAAATCGTCTGAAAAGGTACAGGCGTTCATGGCCCTGTAATAGCTCTTCAACCATTGAAGCCAGTCTCCTTTGAGATCTACCAGGCGGCGTAACGTTTACCTGTGAAGAGCTATGTGGAATACTTACTGCATGATCGTTAGCCGTGCTTTGGTACAAACTTGGCCATCTATAAACAAAGTTGCGAGGCATCTCTACGACACTTGCATCACATCCTATGCCCCTGGATTCTTCGTTTTGATACTGTGATATAGGTTGCACTTACCAGGTTTCACATCCGAAGCGTGATCGCGGCCCTTGCACGCGGAGCAGTTTATCTCGTTGAACCAGTGTCATATCGTAGATTGGCGCAAGTATGCTGTTTGTCGTCCTGAAGCAGTGCACTTCTCGCGCGAAACCTCGCAGAGATCTCGAGATCTTGTCTATTCAGATTTCAAGGCTGACCAGCTTGATGTGTGGGATGTCTTTGCTTTGTCCGATCTTCGAGTACATACAGAGCACTCCATGCCTCGTGAATGATGACTCCGCCACGAACCTGAGCCTGGCACCCGGACCTTATCAATGCGACTTCCCGAGATGATAGAAGTCTTGCGATTGAACCCCAGTCTTGCCTTGTTTTGGGAAGCAAAGGCCCAGATCCTGGAGTGACCAGGCTAGCCAAGAAGACTGGACGCCTTGTGGCAGATGTCCTCCAACTGGGGTTTGATGGGGGCCGTCAACGTCATTTTGGTGAAATCAGACAAGGATAATTGTATTGTAATAACTAGAAGTGAAGGCCAACCAAGGCCGCCTCCTCACGGACAACCCATTTGGCCGGTTTGCATGCTTTGCTGGTACAAAGAACCGGGCACTTTGGTTGTCCGGGAGGAGGGCCGCCTTAATAGCCAATAATGCCAAGATAGCGCGTAATATTACGTTCTCATACTAAGCCTTCCGGGAGATCTGCTTAGAGCTTGCCGGTAACGGTTAGCTCTCACGAAGGTCGCCCTAATTGGTCGTCTCTTAAGTTGGCCACAGGCATCTCCAACACTTCTATTTACATCGTTTGTCACTTTGCAAATTCGCATCATGAAAGATTCAGCCCACATGATGCGAAGGTATACAGAATGCTCTGCAACTTTGTCGAGACATGGGTAGGGCGACTTTCGTGAGAGCTAACCGTTACCGGCAAACTCTATGGCGGATTGACGGTAAGCAAGATATGCGCATGGTATTGCGATTGTGCACTGCCTACGCCCTCATAACTATATATCATACATAGAACGTTCTCTTTCAAGGACTTTCAAGGAACTCATTCATCAATTCGTCACATTCAGTAGGAAGATACCTGCTTACAGCAATCGCCAGTTCATCAAACTCAACCATGGTCCAATGCATCATCATACCCGAACCTGATAGATTGTGGGAGTTCTGCCCTTCTCTCGGCGCAGCAGTCGCGTTCCTCATCATCTTCGCGACTACAAGCATTTCACACACAATCCAAGCCATCATCCACCGCAATGTCTTTGCGGTAGTCCTGATTATGGGTGGTCTCTGGGAAACTACGGGCTTTATTCTCCGCGTCCTCTCCATCATCTACCCCCGCAACGGCGGCTTCTACAGTAACCAAGGTATTCTGATCCTCCTGGCTCCTCTGTGGATCAACGCATTCGTCTATATGGCTCTTGGTCGACTGGTTCATTTCAGTTTGATCCAGGACACAGTTCTTCGCATCAAAGCACGACATCTGACACTGATCTTCGTCGTTTTCGACATCACCGCTTTTCTCATGCAGGCAACTGGAGGTATCCTTGCTGCCGGTAGCGAGTCCTCACAAACCAAAAAGACCGGCTACACTATCTATACTGCAGGAGTTGGCATACAGATGGGCTTTATTGGGATCTTTATCGTCATGGCTGCCAGGTTTCACCACAAGCTGCTCAATCCCTTCACATACAGTCCTTGTGCTGAAGCAGATCAATCGCTGAGCGGAGTCAAGCGTATGCTCTATATCTTGTATGCGGCCCTGGCACTTATCCTCTACCGCAACTCGTTCAGACTGGCAGAATACGCGACTGGCGCAGACTCGGCTCTGCGTATGCAGGAGTGGTGGTTCTTCGCTTTCGACGCTGCATCGATGTCTGCGGCCATGGTTCTGCTGAACATCTTTCATCCTGGACATGTTCTTCGTGGACCGCGTAAAGATTTCTCCGAGGAGACCAAGACGTTGAAGAGGGCCAGGAAGCAGGAAAAATTGACCAAAAAAATAGGAATCATGCGGGGTGAGGAGTATATTCTAGGTGACTCATGAATAAGTATTGGTAAGATCAATGGACAAGCTTGAGACTCCGTCATCTTATTTATACTAGAGCTTGATCTTGGGTAAGTATGGAAGTCCGCGGCCATACCTGATTGGGGTTTGAGCTGAGAATCCTTGGTACTGAATTTTATAGCGATATAATAGGCGTTGCTTTGTAATTATACTTAGCTTGTTCTATATTACTACATCTAGGTAATTTAATAGGTTGTATCAGTTAATCGAATCGTTATTTATGCAGTGTGCGCCTTGGAGTCACGCCCCAACGATCAGTTTTGGTCCGGATTTGCTGCAGATCCTACCAGCAAACTAGCTATCAGTGCGTCACCAATAGCTCTAAGGGGTCGTGCCTATTGCGCGCCGTATACAGCAGACAACAAATAGGAACCCATTCGCACCCGAGGTTACTGCCGAGCAGTACTTTTCCCCATTATGGCTCGAAGAAGCCACCAACAGGGGAAACCTTCGGTCCCAGGGGCTGTCACTACTCATATTTGCAAATATATTCTCCACACCGAAGGAACATCACCCACCAGGTGGAGCGCATTCAGTTTTTTCTCAGCGTAGCTGTGAGCGGAGTCTCGAAAGAGCGAAGGTATGATCTGGTCAGAAAATATTACAACCTACGCCTCGAGCTCTTCCAGAAGCATATGAACGAGTGCAAGACAGGCCTTTCGTGAGAGCAACAAACAAGGCTAACAAGGCTTGTCGTCGTCGAGGTGAGATGCCTTATTGATGACGAAATGTGCGGACCTGTCGGCGAGGACCACGGCATGGAATATCGAGGAAACTCCTAGACTGAACAACCTCGCACAGAAAGTATACGATGACTCGCAACCATTCCTTGAGAGTTCTTTGCGCAAGTGCGCCGGGCAATCCTTCCACACAGTGCTCCTTGTCCGATCAACATAGCGGCAGTCGGCGAGCGACATTGCAGACCGTCATCAAAGAGGTGAGGAGCGGAAAAGGACCGCAATTTTAAAGAGCAGAAGGTCTCAAGGCCCAGGTTGTATGTTACAATGGAACAGCAACATCGAGGAGAGCGTGCGGCCACTATATTTCATCCAACTTCACGATAGCCACCGAGGATAGGATAAGCGAAGCAAAGACTGGTATACGATCTCCAGACAGTGAACAATGCGCAGTTCCCGGCTAGATGTCTATGTTTGCAACGTCCAAAGCAGTTTTTTTCCTAATAGAAAACAATTTAGACTGCACTGGCTCCGTGCAGCATCTCTCGCTGAGCATCTGGGCCCAAGTCTACCATCAACAAAGGACATCATACAAGTGAATCATAGCAGTGAAAGTCCTGTGATCGGCAGGTTGGCCCCCAAGCGCAAAGCTTTTATTGACCTGTCTTTGTCTGCGAGTCACGTCGAAGGTTTGCTGGCAAGTGACGGGCAAACCGACTAATCCATGAAATATCAAACCATACAGTCGTTAATCTTCCTTGTCATTGTTTGTAACGCATATCTACTGAAATTCTCTTGGGGTTTTCCCAAGGGCAATGTCGTCCTCATCAGAACCAGACGCTCCTGAGTCAAAGCTTCCGCAATCTACCATTTCGACGGCAAGGCCAGGGCGAAAACGAAGGTTGTCAACACACCACTACGTGTACGAACAGTCGCGGCTTCAACATACACAGGGAAACATCTCCAAAGATACCACGCAATGGGACGGCCAGCACAAGGCCTTCGGCCGACCCGCTCTCCGCCTTCCCACCGGAGCTCCCGCACTCGAGGAAGGACGTCACACCCTACCAGGATCTTCCCACAACAACCTTAGCTTTGATGAACGCGAGTGGGCCGAGTTTTGGCAAGACGTCTTCACCAGTATCAAGCAGTGGAACGAACAACACCAAATTTTCGCTCGTCTCGCCCTTCGTTCCCCAGGTCGTATCCAAGACCAATTCCCCTCGTCCACGTCCACTACAGCGCCGGTTCCTGCCACATCTCAACCTGACATTCTTCAAACGGTAGCAGCGCAATTCACAGCAACATCCCAGGCACTCACACACTTCAATGAGCAGCTTAAGCTCCTCAGCCGTCAACGAGAAATTCTGGTGCACCCCGTGCAACTTAACGCCAAGCACAGAGCAGCCCTCACACAGGCCAGACAAAACGAGATCGACACACGAGAAACCCACATCAGACTCCAAACAATCTACGACCTTGCCGAGCGTGTCTGTCCGACGTTGACTGAGAACGGAGCTCAAGCCAAATATGGTTTTCTCGAGAGATACTGCGATGCGCAGCTTGAGCTGGTGAGGCTGTATGCGAATGTACCTGGTGCGCTTAGCTCCATTTGGGAGGCTCCCGCTGAGAATGTGGAGGGAGTGGACGGTACTGACGTCCCGCGATGGGTGCGAAACGAGGAAGAGATGCTCAAGTGCTTGGTGCTTAATTGGGGCTGTGAGAAGGTTGCGGGGGTGAAGCAGTTGATGATTCACTTTCGGGTTAATGCTAGGTTGATTTTGCGGGAGGAGAAAGCGAAGGGGGTACGGGAGGATGATGGGTCGGGGGAGGCGACCGCTGAGGGAGGGGAGGTTGAACGTGATACTCGAGACGCGAGAACTGTTGACGATGACGGGAGTGCTTTGGATTCTGATGAAGCTGTCAGTAGCGGGAAAAGCAGCTTCGTTACGGCCAGCGAGGGTTTGGGCGAGGCGGGTACAGACTGAGCTTGAGAAACAATGCTAACAGACCTTGCGATTAGGTTTCGGGCCAAGGACCAGCAATGGAGTTCGATATCAGGCTTACAAAGCTACTTGGGTGTGGGAAGGAGCTTTTAGAGAGGCGTTTTAGCATGAGGTAGTGAACGGAAGAGAGCTGGGACAGAAGGCTATGCCAGATACGACACCAGAGTTCGGTTCATTGCGCCGCTGCACAAGTAAGTGGACTTGTGGTTGATTCGGTATTAGTTGTGAGAGAGATCGAGATGTCGAGTCGATCGGCAACAGCGGCAGCTACTATGTTGCTGAAAGCATTGCATTCGGGTACCTTTCGGAAACCAGAGGGTTATAAGCTGGGGCGTGTTGATACATCTACTAGATGTATAGCTACAAGTAAGCCCTGCGTCGTGCCACTTTTGGCCGCCGCAGTTGAGTCTGGCAATGTCGCGCCAAGAGATGCAGTCGTGCTGCAGACTCCACCTGAGTGCATGAAACAAGCCTGAGGTCTTAGGGTCGTGGGTCTGGGGCTGCAGCCAGTTCCCGAAAACGAGACTGGCAAAAGCAGCGAAGCCTTTGCGTTTTGGGCATTCCCCTACCTTTTTTGAGTGCAAGTCTACTAGCCTTGCGATCGCGCTGGGTTTAGCGTTCTATCCCGCAACCAATTTGCCTGACTCATACAATATAAGGCTAATTATAGATTTACCCAGAAATTCACCGGGTCTTCAGCCTGACATTATCAATCTTAACTTCCCATGATTCTGCTTTCACGATGAAGTTGTTAGGTTTGGCTACTGGCAGGATTGCAACCGCATCATGTCTCGAAAGGCAGACACCTCGACTAAGTACTCCAGAGTTGAGCCAACGACTAAAGAGCGACCTGTTCAGGAGAACAATCTTGTGCAACAATGGAGTCTCCAACGACATCGAAGCTTGATCTGGATGAGCTTGTCGTGGATAGGCGGTATAGCATTTGCTGTTGGCCATCACTTTTTCTACGCAAGATTCGATGGTCAACGTGTCGACATGTCTTCCATCAGTCAACTGTGGATCGTTCGCATAGGCACTGGAATGGCATTTCTCGTCAAGACGCTTCTTGTGGTTTCTGCCTCAATTGCGTTCACACAGCACCAATGGCTAACGACGAGGTCCAAGCCCTTCAAGGTCCGCCAAATCGATACCATATCCAGTATTCTTGGTAATGCTTTGGGTTTCTTCGGGACTCGTGTTTGGTTACGTTTCCCAGTGCTCTCACTCCTGGCTGGCATCACTTGGTAACTCACAAGCACCACCGTTCTGTGAACTATTCTCGTACTCATGCATTACAGGTTGCTCCCGATTGCGGCTATTATCACACCAGCATCGATCACGGTGGTCGCTCACCACGAACTTGCGACCACGCCAAGCACTCCGAAACAGTTGTACTACGATCCGAACCAATACGGGTCCTTACAAACCTTAGTACGAACGGACTATGTAGGGCCTTCAACTGACACCCTTCGTACCGCCTACGGCAGTGCTATGACAGGACAGATACTGCCCATTCCAGCTGCACAACCTAATATGAGTTATACTTTGCAATTCGTTGGGCCTGCTCTGCGCTGTGATCCTGCCGATGCCTCCTTAATCCAGGAAGTATACGATGCTTACATGGATCAGCTAAGAGGCATAGAAAATGAGTACCGCTACATTGCATGGGTGCCCACCACCAGTGGCAGATTGAATCTTACCGAGACTTCTGATGGTTTGGACCTCGTGTCTACAGATGCTGCACACATCTACATCATACCGAATACATCAGTAGCTGGCCCAGTCTACGTTGGTGGGATCATGGTCACTCCTGAGGATGCTCACTACGGATACCAAGATCTTTTGGATTGCAGATTATACAACGCTTCCTACCAAGCGTTCCTCAATTTCTCATATCCGAGCCAGACGATTGACATTCAATCCCGAGATTTGCTGAATCCTGTTAACGTTTCGACGGACATCTCGGATTGGTATTACGAAACAGTGAATGACCCCCACATTGTCGGGGGGCAAGCGCAACGTATATGTTATCAGGCGATAATGCACTCTTTGGGTAGGCTGCTTGTCGGGTATGAATGGTGGAGAGATGGCTACATAGTGACAGAGGAGACAAGCTGGGCTATGATGTCAATCAATTGGACTGCTCGCGATACGGCTCAGCACGGGCTGGAAGAGCTATTCCAGAACATGACCCTTAGCATGCTGAGCTCCGCCTCATTAACGTGAGTCTGCCACACCTTCCTAGGTTTATCATGCTAACGAGGAGGATAGAATGAATTCTAGCATTGCAGCGCAGAACCGGATTCCTGTGAATGTCTATTCCAACTTCAATATCTACCAATACAACCCGCGCGATCTCTGGCTCGCGTACGGAATCGCCGTAGGCTCAGCCCTACTTTGTGTCGTGTTCGGTATTTACGCGATGTGGCGCAACGGAGCTGGTTATCAAAACGTCTTTTCCACCTTCCTACGGACAGCCAGAGAACAGGCTCTACAGAGCTTGATCGATCCTGCTGACAATGGTGCTGAGCCACTGCCGTCAGACCTTGCAGAGGCAAGCATCATACTAGCAGAAAAGCAGCGATTTCGATAACAGAAAGCCACGTATTATAGCACTCTATCCTCGATACTCCCTCCGCGATGGTCGCTTCTCCCAATGATACAAAGCTTCGACGAAAATCTGTTGGTCTACAGAACAGCCCGGGACTGTCCTTGAGAGAGACACTTCATTGTCAGGATATCAGAGTGTCAAAGACGTGGTTAATCTTACGGCCACAGAAGTCAGAGAGAGCTATGTCGCCACCGTGGTGGGAAGGTCACAGCTCTGTTTATGAGCATGACACTTGTGATACTCGACTTTGCTCACCACCAGTCGAAGTAAGCACTGATGAGTTACTGTGGTTGCTAATTACAGTTGGCGTAGAGGGTGGTATGTACGGCATAGAGATGACTATTTACCTACTTCAGCCGTGGTAATGACGTACCTGATTCGCATCTTTGACCATGTCAGGGTGCGACAATCGTCTTCGTAACACATGGCGAGGGTTGTCCAGGTAGGAACGATGACAGGGCGACTGGTGGCATGGATCCGTGCGAGTAATAACACGGATGAAATGAATTGGCCGTCGAGACGATGCTTGGCAAACTGAAACCGAAGCTAACCCCCCGGAGTAACTGGCGCATCCCCCGGAATACGATCAAAAACAGCTACCGCAGTGCCGATCGTCCTGACCTCTTTCTTTCGCCATGGGGATTTGGCTCCGCGTGGAGCACACGGCACTTCATCTACAGCTTCCAAACTGCCCTGTGCCTTGCATTTTGTTTACTGAACCGATCTGCAACCTTGCCTTTGGCGTACTCGGTTGCGCGATCAAGTCAAGATGGCCTGGAGCGTAGAGCTATTAAAGCTCAAACTTCTCCCACCATAGTGTTGTTAACCAACCCGCTACTGCCAAAGGTCAAGCACTAAAATACAATCACCCTGTAGGTCTTCAACATGGTCGGGCTCATCAAGTTGCTCTCAAGCTCCAGCTTGTTCTTTCAGCTGGGCACTTCAGCTTCCTTCCCGAAACGTGGTGGTGGCCCTTCGTCTTCTTGGGCCGCATGGACTACAAGCTCTGCTTCAGTACCAGCCCATTCTCAGGTGTCTGACAATGACAACAACAACAAAGATTCTGGTGGCATCACTCCATTCGACAACGCATTTGTGTTCCGCTCCTCGGATGACTGGACGCCACCTGGAACTATGTATGGACGATCAATCCAACTCAACGATTCCTCAATCCTGGCAACATGGGAGAACTACTCGCCCGAGCCACCACAGGTGTACTTCCCAATCTATCGTTCCACAGACTATGGTCGAACATGGTCCGAGTACTCTCGGGTTCAGGACACTCAGCGTGGTTTCGGACTTCGATATCAGCCCCACTTGTATGTTCTTCCTGGTCAGCTAGGAGATCTACCAGCTGGTACAGTTCTGTGCAGTGGGAGTGCCATTCCTACAGATCTGAGCTCGACACACATCGAGCTCTATGCCTCGAGAGACCAAGGTCAGAGCTGGGAGTTCGTTAGTCACGTCGCGGATGGCGGAGAGGCGTTGCCCAACAACGGACTAACACCCGTCTGGGAGCCGTTTCTGTTCTACGATAAGGGCGCGTTGACGGTTTTCTATTCCGACCAGCGCGATCCAGCATATGGACAGAAATTAGTTCACCAAACTTCAACCAATGGCCTTAGCTGGGGTCCTGTTGTGAACGACGTACGAGGCTCGAACTATACAGATCGACCTGGTATGCCCACCATTGCACAGCTAAAGAACGGAAATTGGATCATGACGTATGAGTTCGTTAACGATCCATGCGATTGTGGTGTCCCGGTCTACTACAGGATCAGTGATGATCCATTGAGCTGGGACGACAAAGAACCAACATGGATCCGACCATCTGACGGCACGAACCCAGAAGGGACCCCATACGTGGTCGTCGCGAACGACGGAACGATTATGGTCAGTAGCCACACCGAATCGGCTGTGTTTGTGAACAATGGAGACGCGAGTGCTGATGGCTGGCGAACTGTGGAAATTGCGCAGAAGAGGAGCTATACAAGGGCTCTGGGTCTGATCACAGAGGCTGGGAAGGATAAGCAATACCTCTCCATAATTAGTGGTGGCCTATTCAACCCGGTCGATGCCATCAACACGGTCACTTTTGGCGTGGAAGACTTTGAGGCGTGGTCATCTAGCGATTACCAGGTCTAGTGGGCGCTGAGCAACACTAGCGGAACCATTGGGCTGCTGTATACAGTCTTCTTATCTTGAGATTTCCTTTCTCTTCGCTCCTACCTTGCTAGCTTACGTTCTCCGCAACAGTTGGATAATTCCGTGAAGAACCTGTCTTAAGCTAATACCCAGGGTGAATTGGTTTAAAAAATCAGGCCGAAAAGTTTTTGCTGGGATCAACCAGGTTGCACGGTGATGAATAGAAGCGTGGTCAGACAATGATTTGTTCGTTGAAAAAGGTCCGTCTCACCTACGCCCATTGATACAACACAATAGCCCTCAACCACAATGATTCTCCGGCTAGAGACATGGCCGCTTGCACTTGCGCTTTAATGCTCTCACTTCCCGTGTCGATTGATCAATCTATACCATATTGAGACTAGTCCCAAGATACAGAGCCCTTCAAGATGTTTCATTCGTCACAAACTATTTTCGACCAACAGGACATTTTAGGGTATCCCTACGGAAGCAGTGGCGAGTGTTCGAAGCTACAGGATATGACTGGTAATCATAACTAGACGTCCGGAAGCTGTGTTCCGCTCAACCGGTGGCTCGACACTTGACTACTGCGGACGACATGAGAGCAGCACGTTTCTTGCACACAAGCAGTTCGTCGCACGCTGATAACAAGTATACTTGCGAGAACTGGTAAAATACCTTATCAGCATGACGCTGCCAATGTCCAATTCGACATCACCTCGAACAAACCCATTGGAAGAGTCGAGCAAGACATAGTGACAAAATGGAACTCTCATCTCGTTTCAGGCAGCCACGCATGAGTCAGGCCGCGTCTTGGCTGATATATCTCCCTCCAGAGCTTCTGCTCAAAGTCCTGAGGCTACTGCTCAAGCATCCTGGATATCTGAAGCCTCTTGATGTTGAAGAAAGTCACAGCTCGGATATTGCTAATGATACCATCCCGATCGTTGAGCTCTCAGCTCAGCTGCTAGCAACTTGCCAATCATTGTACGACGAAGCATGGCCCATCTTGTACGGAGAGAACACTTTACGCATCGTCTGCCAGTCTGTATCACCACATTACCACTCGTGTTATGTTCTCGGTGCCGGTATTGAGCTTTACTGCAACGCAGATGATATGCCTGCCGAAGGTTACGACCTGTTGTCCTTAGCGCGGCCACACGCTGATTCATGCTACCTCACTGATCGGTTCGTCAAATATTATGATGGTCTGTCCCGAGTCCAGAATCTCGAGCTGACAATCGGACACTCGCTAGCAGAGGAGATATTCATCGCTTCCAGAGCGATTCATCTACTTGTACAGGGGAAAAACGTGCTTCTCAAGCTCTTGCCCAAGTTCACAAGGACTTTTCTTGATAATTACGACGCGGCAGCCATCCAATGTCTAGAGTCCTATCGTCTGAAGGGCTGCCGCATATTCCGATGCCGATCCATATGCTTCGAAGGCAACAAGTCAGATGTGTCAGCTTTGGTCAGGGAGATAGAAGGAGACACAGACCCTCCCCAAGACATGTTCCCACTCTGGAGAGAGGCTGAGGATTACATGGTGGCAATGCCAGCCGTGGACGAAAACGAGGTCGATCTTCCTCCGCATTTGCAGGGAATGAGCTTTGGCTACAACAGACGTATGGCGAAGAATGCAATTCAGGCATATGATGTCTACAATGCTCAAGAATACATCGTGGACTCTGTCAGCCAGGCATCGGAATTGATCAGAATATGGACGGACTGTCAGTCCGCCAGGACTAAGGAACGGTACAAGACCGAGCTTGCTGACCTTGAGGAACGTGGGAAGTCGATCTCGGCGTCATTGGAAGCACTGTCAAGCGTACCCGATTACTCCATGGATGAAAGTGAAGGTTGAAAGCCAAGACCTGCAACAGTGAATCACATACTTCTCTTTGCAGTGCCGCAATCCTATAGCTTGCCGCAGCTGAGAGATGTGTTGGCAAGTTCCGACTCTTCACCCTACAGTATGAGCAACAACCAAGTACGTCGTCGACCAACATATCGCCTCATATGGAATTCGAAATACTCACTTTGGTGTGCCTGGTGTGCTCAGCCTATTCGTCTGCTGACCTTGCGCGCCTGGTTCCATCCTCGCGTTGCTTGCGGTTGGTAGGAAAGTCCTTTTCCATGGTAGCTTCGTCTTTGTCCTCAGGGGTGCTGATGATCAGGCCGCACACCCACGGCCAAGCAATTTGACGCACTTGCAATATGGCATTTTTTCAACGAGGGCGAAATGCCTGAGGTCTCCAGAATCGTCAAGAGTCAGACGTGTTGTTAGCGTGTTCGGAAGTAAGGGGATGGTAAATGTAGAATGACTCGAGCTAGGACAATCTCAAACGCAACTCTGTCCAGCGAAAGCACGTAAACAACCATAGAAAACCCTCTCGAAGACCATCATGACGATAATTGTGATTCATGCATTGCCAAAACGAACGACGTTGATGTCTTGAAAGCACAGATGAGGCGTGTGAGAATCGCCCGCTTGAACCCGTTGAAGCTGGATGCACAAAGTTTTACTCGAAGTATCAGGACCAGGTCAACTGTCCTGTTGACTTCTGAATTGCTCGAACGCTTCGAATGATGACAAAAAAGATAAATGATTGGGCTGTGGGTTTGTATAGAACATTGGGTTCCGCATACTAGACCAGGTCAGAAGGTGGATGAAGGAGGGACTGTAGCCGGGACTAAGCCGCCTACATCTATCGATATACGCATTCTTATCCTGGTACAAGCCCCACACTTTCAAATGAAGGGCACTGCATGATGGCGTACGGAAAGTATTTGTGAAATTTGTTGCGGTAAATGAGTATTGCTAGACAGTAGTATTACGTGCAGACTGTATTTCTGGTGAACTTGCAGTGACTCGGAGTCGGATAGTTCGGGTGGAGCTGTTGCTGCCAGTGGTTTCTGCCAGTGGTCAAGTGCACTCAACTGTGCTCGAACATGGTTAGTGTGGGCCGCTGGCCGCCGAGATCTTTCAAACACCGTTGTTCAACTGCGACTGCGTTCTTATCCTCGACCTGGAATCCACTTTGACATCCCATCTTAAGGACAACAGATCACTCACATCGTTCGAGGTTACTGTTCATTCCCTCTTTCGTCTCTCACGCTCCGCGGTCGCCGACTAGCTCCGGTAAGGATTTCTTTATTCCAGTTGCCTGCACCAGGCCGGGCACAAGGACAAAGTGGCCATAGAATATTACCACAGGCACACGATCCATTGTCCTATAAGTCGCCATCAGATCAACTTGAAGCGCTTTTGCCGCCCCATGGACAATTCTTGCACCGGACAGCGACTGGGCCTTTGAACACTTGTGCTGACCGATTCGTTCCCAGACCGCCTTCTCTACCACTAGAAAGTCCCAACAGAGCACAGCTAAGATGGGTCTTACATTCTCGAAACTGTTTGACCGATTATGGGGAAAGAAAGAAATGAGAATTTTGATGGTTGGTCTTGATGCCGCTGGAAAGACCACCATTCTGTACAAGCTCAAGCTTGGTGAGATTGTGTATGTACATTGAGTGTGTCATGGAAACGATGACTGACGAGATTACAGTACCACCATCCCCACAATCGGTACGAACGAGCGCAAATGATGTTCGAATTCAATAGCTGACCCTCCATCAGGCTTCAACGTCGAGACAGTCGAGTACAAGAACATTCAGTTCACAGTGTGGGATGTTGGTGGACAGGACAAGATCCGTCCCCTCTGGCGACACTACTTCCAGAACACCCAAGGTATCATCTTCGTGGTCGACTCCAACGACAGAGATCGTGTTGTCGAGGCTAGAGAAGAGTTGCAGCGCATGCTGAACGAGGACGAACTCCGTGATGCTCTCCTCTTGGTCTTTGCCAACAAGCAGGATCTTCCAGTATGTGGTACACGGTTTGCAAAACAACCCATACTAACTTTCGCAGAACGCCATGAACGCTGCCGAAATCACCGACAAGCTTGGTCTCCACTCTCTCCGACAAAGAGCCTGGGTAAGCATCACCGAGGTACACGTGACAGCTCTTGCTAATGTCTGCGGCAGTACATTCAATCTACTTGCGCTACTTCCGGTGACGGTCTCTACGAAGGTCTCGAATGGCTCAGCAACTCCCTCAGAAAGGCTGGACACAACTAAAAGTTCGACACCCAGAGTGGCGTGTTGCGCTGGGTAGGATTGGGGACACAAGTCGAGTCCGTGAATGTTTCGGACAGTGGCGGGTCTCAGGCAGATGTATTTGAAAGTCATCGAACGCTCTTGTGGCAGTGATTAGATACGGGGTATGCTGCCACAGCCAGCTTCAATTACGCTCATGCAAAGGAAATGATTTGCCTTGAAAAGAATGGTTGTGCTGTTTGCACTCATGGGTTAGCTTGGTGGGAGTTGTTCAATAGTCTTTTGCAATGGATGGCTGTGTCACAATAGCAACGCCTGACTGGGGAATCTCCATATTGACCCGTACTGCAAGCAACCAAATAGATTGGTCTCTCACGAAGACGCGTGTTTGCATGCCAGGCTCCCATGAAACTGTGCTACGCTTGGACGATGTTTGATGTACTTTAGTGCCTGGCTGTGTTGATGGGCTTCCCGAAATGTGATCGCCTCACCTAGCTCCGCCATGCATATGACGAAGGCGGCTCCTAAGCAATATCGCTCCATGGGCTGCACGACTACTCGACATAACAGTAGATTCAGGCAGTTTACATACCCATAACATCCCGGGAGCGCCGACTTTGCCATCGTGACAACCCCTACAACCGATTGCGCTCTCAACGACCGCGACGTGACACAGCCGTCTCACAACATTCTGCTGCCCGATCGGTAGGCACAGAGCGGTACCACCAGTACACTCAGTACCACCAGGAGAGCGCACACATAAACCATGGCGGGACCACCGCCTCCGCCGCCGCCTCCTCCACCTCCAATGCCAGGAGCAGGAGGAGGGCCCCCGCCACCTCCGCCGATGCCAGGTGGAAGTAGTTTACCTGCGAGACCCCCAGTAGCGGCCGCGAAAGACCGAGTACGTATCCCAAGCTAGCCGACAGCCAGAAGACGAGCAACGATTGGAGAACGGGCAAAGCAACGGGAAGAAGACCTAGGCTGACAACTCTGGACAGGGAGCGTTACTATCTGATATCGGCAAAGGAAGGAGATTGAAGTCGGTCCAGACCAACGACAGATCAGCGCCCATAGTGGACAAAAGCGCAGGAGCAGGCGCAGCACCAGCAGCGGGCGCACCGCCAGTGCCAGGACTTGCGCCTCCGCTGCCGTCGGCGAACCGAAACAGGAGTAACAGCGATACAGGCGGCGCCGAAAGACCAGCAGCCGCGGCAATGGAGTCAGCACCACAACTCGGCGGTCTGTTTGCTGCAGGCATGCCAAAACTAAAGAAGACAAGAGGCGGAATAGCCACGGGCGCCGATAAGCAGTCTTCTCAAGGACATTCAGATTCTGAGATCACTCGGCCGTCCGCACCTCGTCCGCCTCCTGCGGCTGCTCCCCCTCCACCACCAGGCGCGGCACCTGCAATCCCTGGAGCTAATGGCTTGCGGCCGTCAATGGCCCACAGCTCCACAACGCCTGCAGCTCCGAACCCTTTAGCAAACCTCAAGAAACCTCCTCCAAGACCAGCGCCAAAACCAGGGTTGAGCAATATAGCATTAGGAAAGCCTCCGCCACCTCCTCCGATGGCAAGGAAAGCAAGTGGACAGCCACCAGCACCACCTCCGCCATTACTGCCTACAGCAAGCTCGCCCTCACTCGCCCCGCCGCCTCCCCCTCCTCCACCACCTTCTTCGAGCAGCCCATCAATAGCACCGCCTCCTCCACCTCCTCCACCGACCTCATCCAGTCCACAGCCCCCGACAGCACCACCGCCTCCGCCTATGGGAGTGCCTCCAGTATCGCCTCCATCAAGGTCCTCACCACAACCCACTTCAGCAGCTCCACCTCCTCCGCCTCCGCCTCCGCCTCCACCTGCATCGCCACCATCTAGGCCACCAGCCCAAGCAGCAGCAATGTCAGCGTTTGGCAAGTCAGGTATCACTCTGGGCCGATCAGAATCACCTTCCTCGCCTTCACCATCTCCTGGGTATGGGCCACAGATTATGCCTGGAAGGAATCCAACACAGAGCAGCTCAAATCTTGCTGCGAGCTCATACACATTGACCAATGGCATATCGATTGGAGGCAGCGGGGGGAATACACAGATAGAAGATTCGAGGTGGAAGTTTCAAGACGAGAGCCAGCTGCCGCCTCCTCGACAGTTTACTGGTGTGCCTAAACGATATAGAGCTGGGAGGGGCTCAACTGTACCATTAGACCTGTCGAGTCTTGGTTGAAAACAGAGAAATCGCTTAGTAGGAGCCTCAAAATAAATGCTGTGACCGGCAGGTCTGGGGTGATATCACACGGCCAAAGGCTCAGATCTATGAAGAGTCCGCGTCGAAACCGGGTTGAACAAGTACTCTGCGATTGACTGCCGTGATTCAACCGCCTGGAGAGCTAGATTCTCAGCGGAGGGTATAGGATAGTGTTCCGGCGGTGACAAAGTGGCGCCTGACTCGTGGAGACCTTACTGGCTTGGGTGCATAACGGAGAGTTCCACAACGGGTACTCTTCACACGTCCTTAGCGGGCAATTCAGTACGAAAAGCAGCTCGATTCTGGTTGAGCCGGGGAGTGACCATCTCGAAAGAGAGTCATTTGAATATAGGTCCTCAGATGTAAACAGCAGAGGAAGATGCAGGAGTCGCGCCTTTCTGCTTGCATATCCAACAGAGTCTGCCGTTATTTGCTCTGCGCTCTGCTGGGGCTCACATATATCTTCATCTGTGGACAATGAATGCACAGCTGGCCAGGTCGCAGGTAGTTTAGGTACATGTGCATACATGTCCTTCCTCACCTATGGAAGAAGAAAAGTGGCTATGTATATCGCTTGAAGTCATCACAGTTCTAGCACTCGACATTTCGTACTACCCTACACTTACCCGTTGACGTTGAGCAGGCTGTTGGTAGTCGATATCGAAGGGTCTGTTGAGCTTTCTACCAAGCTAGGTGGAGTGCTGCGACGACAGTGAAGATGAACGCGCTGACTTGGCTGAAGACGGGAGTGAAAATATGAAAATTCTGCTGGTATATATGTTTTCTTCTTCTTCAGGCTGCTGCCTGATGTTCCCTCGCGCTCTTCACTTGTGAATCACAATTCCTTGCTCCCACATCACTGATCTGAAGGCTTACCATCCCGCACCCAGCCCTCTGCCGCCTCTTTATTCCCACTCCCACCCTCGAAACTTTCTTCCTCTTCGACATATTTTCCACATCGTGTACGGGACCTCGACGCTTACACAAACTTCTATCCACCACTTGCTCGTCCTGCAGTACGTTTTCCTAGCTTCTATGACGGCGAGACATACTGATTCTCGCTGCAGGTCTTCACGCAGATCTATTACAATCAGTCAATCGGTATGGCGGCTACAATGAATTGGAAGGAACCAGATACAAAGATCAAGGTATGTCAGCCGCACGTTTTCGTTGACGCATTACTGACGGGGTTTGCGCAGTTCCTCGTGGCGGTTCTTGCATCGAACGACAGCGCCGCTGTTAAGGAAGCAAAGGCTACCCAGATTGCTGAGTATATGGGTAAGTCACTGTCACTGTCACTGTCGTAGCGGTCGAGATGCGAGGTCATCCAGTCTCTGAGAGGCACATTACTAACGCAAAGAACTCGAACAGGATGTACCGCAAAGGCCGTCTCGCACCAGTTGACGGCGCTCCGAAAGGAGATCGAAAGTTTGTGGTCTGGGGACTTTGTGTCTGGAGTGGCGGTTAAAGGGACTCCCAAGGGTGCCTCTTCAGCTGCAAAGCGTAAGAGCAAGGATGAGGGAGTCGGCGGAGCAGATGACGCTGGAACACCTTCGAAGAAAGCTAAAGCGACTAAGAAGAAAAGTGCTAAGGCTAAGCAGCAGGCTGCTAGCGAAGAAGATGAGGATGATGGTGATGTTGCCGCTAGAAAAGCTGCAGCAAATGGTGACGCCAATGGTGAAGACGAGGACTGAGCTCGTTTCACTCCGTCTTGCTCGGTCTTGACTGTTCCACGGCGAACAAGCATAGCTGCTATATAAGTGCGGCAGGACAACAAGGGCATTGTTTTCATACCTGGTTAGCACAGGCTAGGTGCTATGGGTCGCGCGCTCAGTTGCTGACACATACGCGCTGTTAGCCAAGATGGAGCGGTGTGCTTATAGCACCTCATGGAAGTCGCACGACACGAGCGTCAATACTACTGAATTTAATCATGCGATCCGAAGCCCAGATTGATACTCACCAAGATTGGTGATTTTGATCCCCTTGGGCCCCGTGCTCCTAACTTTCGGAACACGGTCTTCTCGAAACAAGCAACAAGTATCTCTTGTGTAGTAGGCTCATTCGATTGCTGAAGCGTGCAGGAGCAGCTGACTGCGCAAGCAGGCTGGAGTTGCAAGGAATGACCCCTTTGTATACGGTGAAACGGAGCGGCATAAACCGCACTATTGCAGGTGTTCTCCACCGATCGCCCATCTCTGGGTAATCTAGCGCATGGGCGCAGAAGCACGGCATCGCGCATCGTCGCAAACGATGTCTGGTTGTAGTAGACGTCGTGCTCATTAATCATTCTGTTGAGCTTATTGCCAACAACGATTAGAAGCGTTGTGGTTCATGTTTCTTGATGCTTGCTTTCTTCTCACCTTGATTCTTGTTTGATCATCATCACCATGGCCGACCTCGAGTCGCGCTCCGAGTCACCCTTGAGTGACATAGGCTCGGATGCCTTCACGGAAGAAAAGTTTCATAGATCAAGATCGCCATCAAATGCTTCCGACATGTCTGATGCATCTGACGCAGAGTCAGCTACTGCTTCAACCGCCACACCACGAACCATGGAAGCCAGACCAGCAAAGCGACGGCGCATAGGCGACTACGACCATGCCACTCCACGACCCACCATCCTCATGGCCCCAGGCTCACCCGCAGGCTCAGTCTCAAGCGACAGCTCAGGATCAGTACCCACGTCTCCCTCCTTCGCTCATCTCGGCCCTACCCATCCTCTGAGTACCGCCTATGCCGCAATGCAAGCAAACCCCAATGACCCTGAGAGCGCAGACTACACTCAAGTCACACGCTGCCAATGGACCGATTGTCCCGAGCCAGAGCAAGGGAACATGGACAATCTGGTCCAGCACATCAACGATCTTCACATACCACCAAGACAGAAGAAGTACTTCTGTGAATGGGAGGGCTGCACGAGGAAGAGTATGCCACACCCAAGTGCCTACGCGTTGAAAGCACACATGAGGAGCCACACCAAAGAGAAACCATTCATGTGCCAAGTCCCTGAATGCGACAGAAGTTTTACTAGGTCAGACGCACTGGCGAAGCACATGCGTACAGTACATGAAACAGAGCAGTTGAGGCCGAGTGACCCGGTACCCAAAGGCCACACTGGCGGTATACTGCAGGCTGAGGTGAGGGCGGGCGCCACACCCAACGGGAATGCCAAGGGCCCGCAGAGACTGAAATTGACTATGAAGGGAAACAAGTCTACACCTAGCGCTGAGGTGTCTGCGCCGGCTGAGCCGAAGGTCGAGGGTGGTACACCGCCGCTGCCCACCATCGGATCTGTAACTGCGTCGGGCTTGACCCCTAAGCTTGCACAACTTGACGTGGACGAGGCCAATGACGAAGCTCTCGCACGTGCGGTCGACATGAATTCTGTTCCATTCAAGCTACCTGTCGAACCTTCCTACTACCCGCCCGACATCTATGAAAAAATGGAAGACTACGAGCGAGCGCTGCCCCCGAGTCAGTGGTTCAGATTGCTGAGACGGCAGATACGGTGGGCTACAGAGGACGGAAAGAGCCTGGAGAAAGAGCTTTCAGAAATGAGAGCGAAGACAGACGATCTTAGGGGTAACCCTGTGACAAAGCAGAATGCCAAAGAGGACGAAGTTGGCGACGTAATCAGAAGAGAAGAATGGGTTATTGTTGAAAATCTGCTTGACCGCATAGGCCAGGCTGAGCTACAAGTTCAATTGGAGAAGCTGAAAAAGCAGAACGGCATCGTCGAGAATAGCGCTGATGAGGCTTTAGACGATGAGGACAAGGGCTCCATATTCGACAGGGTCAAGAAGTTGCCCTATTGGAGGAAACAGAACTCGAATGGCGTCCCTGCGCCTGATATTGCCGCCGCCACTACTCTGACTGCAAACGAGCCTGCCGCAGCTGATGTACCTGCCTAGAGGAGATGGAGATGCAGTGACTGTCTAAATAGAGGGCTTTGGTTCTCGATGTGGGAACCCGCTTCACGACAGGCTGTCGATGGAGTGACAGGGTCTATAGAGCTGGCCCAGGGCAATCGGATGGCTAGATATTGATATAGACGAAATCTTGTAAGGCTTATTTATGTATTGTATCAGTATCAACTTAGTCATGACGAACTTCAGATCTCGGCTTCCAGTGAGATCACGAAGAGACCCAGAAAAGATGAGGGCCACTGGTACCAGATACCTTATTTTTGTCTTGCAATCATAACTAAGTATACCGTTCACCTGCCGTTGCTGACCCTTCAGACGTTGCTGTTCTTGTACAGTACCCTGTTTCTGTTTCTGTTAGGTTAGGTTCCGTGGTTTTCCGCCATGTAATGTGATGTGGTGGTGCTCTTCTATTGCTAAACTAACGTTCAGGATTTCCCACGTCGACCAGATCACCCGAACTCGTTTCGGACAACCACAACCGGCCGTAGTCTGTATCCGAAGTACCTCTTCCCTTCTCCCTTTTACAGGTGGATAAGGAATGGAGTATAGCGGGCGAATGGAGGGATTGGCAAATAGGTACTAATACCAATACCGATACCTCCAAGGGATGATCCGCGAACACCGCCTGCTTCTAACCTAATCTAATCTGGGTTCCGTTGCGTAGCAGTTGGACTGGACTGGACCGGCGAAGAGGAGGCGCGCTTTGATCGGACTATGCGTGGATACGCTGGGATGGGAATTGTGGGGCTTAGGACGAGGATGTGCCACTCCTAGTATTAGAGGCTGGTCTGGGAGGCGAGATGTTCATCTTCATTCACGAAATGGGTCTGTTTTGCGCTGCGTTCGGAGGTCCGGGGCTATGTGGGACTTCGTCGGCTGCAGTGGGGTGGACTGTTGAGTTGGATACTCTCGAGGTTATCTGAACGTGTGAGGTCGTCACTTGTTGATTGCTACGGAAGAGGGGGTGGGGGAGGACGGGTCTGGGGTATGAATCGCGACGTTGCGCCTGAACGCGTTTGAGCGCGCGTCCACAACGCAGCTCGGGGGCATCGTACATGGTAATTAGAGCGTTCTGTTGCCTCCGCGAAATTGTCATATTGGACTGTTAGACATGGTTGGGGATTTTGAGAAGTCTGTGGTGGTTTTGTGCTGCTCGTTCGGGCCTGGTCAGCCACACCATCTCCATTAATGCTGTCGAGACACCCGATGGGGAACACGATGAAGGTGCAGCTTTGGGTGCTTGCTATGGCCGCAATTAAGAACCTCGATGCGAAGGATCACGTGGATGGTACAGCAGGGAAGCACTTCGATTGCATTGTGCAGACGCACCCAAGCGCCAGAGGCTCGGGAAGATGAGGCTCAACTTGTGGTTACCGTGCAGTGGGCGACATCAGCACCATAATAATTGAAACCGGTCAGGGAGAGTCCGAGGGGAAAATGACTCAACTATTACTCCGTTGATGTGGACTCGCAGCTGCAGTACGTGCAGTAGTTGAGCAAGCCGTTTGCATGCTGAAGTGAGGTACAGAACCATTTCTTGATGTGTCGATTCTGCGACCAATCATCATCATGCGGTTCTGGAGCTGCTTACAAAAGGTCTTCGGATATTGAAGGTTGAGGGCGTCACTATGCATGAATATGGTACAAGGTCTTGTTCGTTCATTCGGCGTTGGTTTATGAGTAGCGAAGGACACTGCAGAGGCCGCGTTCTAGAAGTAGGGATGATGTGTTTCCCGCATGTATTCTCGCATGTCGTCGGGTGTTCTCGTAGGGGACACGACTATATACAAGTGGTCATCTGCCAGCGACATACGGCCGGTAATGGGTTCGCGAGGCGATCAGTGGACATGGGATCACAAGGCGCACACATGAATGCCTGACATGTGAAGGGTCCGGGGCACGTGTTGCGGGAAATCAGAAAATAAGCTTGCGAGATGCTGAAATGCGACGCTGGAAAAGGTCCCCGATTGGCGCGAGGATCCCAAATATAACGCTTCAGTCGAATACCCCATGTTCAGCAGAGATCGCGATCTCACGTTCCGGCTTTGTTTCTGGGTCTGTGAAAGTTGGATTCCCGGTTTTGAGGTCGAGGATCGGTTTTGACGTCGCTCAAGAGGCACTTTTGTTCGTTCGGTGCAGGATGCCTTCGAGGTTCATGCAGCAAGCATGGCGCAGTTTTGATATTGCAGATGAAAGTGGGATGTTTAGCACTGAAGCTACACCAGATCTGATCTAGTCGTGTCACAGCGTCGCGTACTCGCTTGGATGTCCCATTTTCGAGGACGCCGTGTGTGCCTTGTCACTGAAGTGTGTTCTTTTGTCGGTTTGAGCGATGAGCTGTGGTACTACGCTGTCGGTGTTGATTGATTGGGGACATGGTATAGGTCTAGTATTGAGCATCAGGGTGCGAGCAACAACATCTGGACACCTGTCCTGCGCAGAGCTGTGCCAATTCCTGGGGCATGGTCTTGGAGGATTGAAGCTTGCGCGAAAGGAGCTAGACCAATACGGTAGTGATACTTTAGTGATGGTCCACCTTGAACTGTGACTCACAAACTTAAGATTCGCAACAAGGTGCTGGTCTCTCTGCTCGTGCTTTGCCAAGCTTCTCGGACTTTGGGCAGCTTAAGTCTTGCACACATCCGCACTTCAGGCACTTTTCTCTTTCCTTACCACCCACCACTATCCCTACACCACAGACTTATTGGATTCCAGAAGTATGGAGTCCTCTTGAGCTCTGATTACTACTCAAGTAGCCAACTATCTCGCTAACCAGCAAGATAGTTTCTTCACGAAACTCGTTGAATACCCAAACCCCTCCACTCAATTCACAGTCCAAGCATCTCTTCGGAGATTGCAGTAACGACCTCGTAGCGCACAGCGTAACGAGCTCAGCGACCATTCCCACGTTAGACTTCACGTCTTTCACCACGGATCATCAGCCATCATGGAGTTCTACCCCCTTGACACAGGCTGCTTCGGCACTGAACCAACACCACTTCGATCAAGACTTTCAGTTGTTCAACTCACCACGCCCGGGGACCCTCAATCGTCCCTCGCGAGGGCAGGCGATACATCGTATAGCCCCTAATCAGACTGCAAACTACTCTCCCAGACACTCGATCCCAGTGTCACAGTTTACACATCATCAGTCCACAATCGGTTATCCAAATTCGCCAAACAACTACCGGTCTCTGACCAATCCAAACGCGCAATTGCAACAGTACCAACGAATCATCGCTCGTCAGAATCTTAACAAGTCTCGACCACCTGTGCCCAAGTTCGACGCACAGACTACGTCTCAACCTCGACACCGCAACTCCGCACCAGGGTCTACACAAGGTAGCTCATCCCGGGCATTTCGCGATCTACACTCGCTGACTGATACTGAAGTAACAGAAATGTCTGTGTTTGACCATCTTGACTTCCAGGGGGGCTACCATGCCGATGCCTCCCTGGATTTCCTCAACACCTCCTTTGGAAGCAACGACTTCATCGACTCTCCTCAGCAAGCACATCCTGCTACTGTCTCTCCTACTGAGCTCTTCATCGACGAGGCCATCATGTCGGCTCCACCATCCACAGCATTTCCGAACCTGGCGACTCCACAATCCGAGTACCTCGATTCGCCTGACTTCACTAGCTCGGGTCTCAACACGACTCCAATGCTGGAGGGTGCTCTTGACTCTGAACTCGATTACACTAAGCTCGAGAACATGCCAAGTCTCTTCCCTGATGCTCAATGTGATCAGTTCGAATCCCCTGCTATTGTCCCCAATAACAGCTATGGTTCGCTGTCCGACCTGGCTCCGGCTTCTCAGGCATCTCCTATGATTCGACAAAAGTCTTCTCCCGGGAGGCCGCCAATAGTCCATGACCGGAAGGCTTCGCTGTCCGCCGGCATTACCAAGGGCAACCAGAAGTCACGGAAGGAGCTAGCCGAGATTGTCATTGAATCTGAGGACGATAAGGAGACCGCTAAAAGGAAGAAGAACACCGCTGCTGCCCGAAAGTCACGTCAACGGAAGCAGGAGACCATGGGCGCAATGGCAGCTGAGATAGCACGTCTCAGGGCTATTGTCGAGGCTCTGGGAGGTGATCCCGATCACGATTTTGAAGACGCTTAAGTCCCTGGCTCTGAAGTCATCACTCCGAAGGAAACTCATTCATTCTACGACGATTCATTCTTGTCACCGATGCAAATATGCACGAATATGGATTACACGTCCATCGAAGCTGTGTGATGTTCTTGATTGAACGTCCGGCTGATCCACTTGATTGCGGGTCAGACATGCTACAGCAAATCCATCAGTCAAGGGGGTAGAATTTGCACCTTACCGTGAATGGTATTGGTCAATTCATAACATCCTCCTGTCCTCGGGAAGGCATCCACGAGACGAAATAAACCCAACAGAGGTGGCGTTCGGGGTCAACGTTCGCGAAAGCTCGTGACCTTGTTCTTGCCTGTCATCGATACGAAGCAGAAGGCTGATATCAACACTCACCTCAACAGTACTCGGGACTGTTGGCATTCTCTCTTTGGTATCTTTTGACGCGGACACAGCAGCATGCTCTTGAAGCGTACAGTCGTCGCTAACTTATCGTTCTATTATTCCTGTCAGCATGCAATCTTGCTGATGGAAGATATTTTTGTTTTGGCCGGTTCTGATTGTCTCCTCGATCGCCTCGATTAACGGGGATCCAGCAGAGAGGGTTGAAGGTCGAGGATCGTACTCGTGGCCAATTTTTTGCTTTAGATCACCAGACACTGTGGCTGCTGTTGTCAAGTTCATTCCTTAGTACAAGTTTCAATGAGATACTGCTTATCAATTCGAGGTCTCCCTGTTGAAGACTCGTGGTCGTCTTGCAAATGTCGTAGAGTGACTGAGTGACAGCTTCTGACATGAAGACGAAAAGCTACATTTCAGATCCTGCTCCACGATCTATATACACAACGTCCCAGTCACAAATCTTAGACTCATTGCTTGCCGAAAAGTTCTATCATGTTCGCACGCCTCCGGTTAAGAACGACATTGGAGGCAGGTTTCACGGGTTTTGACTCACCAAATCGACGAATCTGATGGCCAGAGATGGCCTCCGAAGCGACGATTTGGGCTCCGTGGGCATCAAGACCAGTGACTTTGGGCATCCATGATATTGATGACTCGTTTCTGCTTTTCTCCTTTCTAGACCCATTAGCAAGGATTAGAATTGAACTAGATGACATATCTGCTTGATCACTATCTGCCTCTGGTTGCGGGTATCATTGCATTTGCACTCCAGATCTTTTCCCGGGCTTCTCACCCCCAATGGCACTCATCCATGCCACATTGTGGTGCTTATGAGAAGCCGTACGAGTTCCGGCTGCCATGGGAGAACAAAGCGCAGTCGCCTTCATCGAAAGCTCTTGGTGCGTGCCGACCTCGACTACGATTGCAGTCCTCACCCGTTATCACTCGGACATGTCTTATCACTTTCGCAAATTGAGAACTGTCACGGCGCAGTCAATCAAATAGGGTCAGCGCTCTGAGATTATGCACGAAACGTTGCGCTTGAGCAGCGTGAAGTACCGATCCGGGTTCGAGTTTCCAGCTTCCAGCCGAGGCTCACGCTCACCGGACCCGTGAAGTGCGCCTGTCGGCACTTCTGAACTGCAACTGCAACTGCGATACGAGCAGTTGTGCTACTCCCAGGAGTGAAGGAGCACCGTGATGCATTTCTGCTAATACTCTATCTCATGCTAATATTGCCTCCCAGAAGACTCCATAGACATCTTCACAGAACCCCTGTTCCTAACCTCCCTAGAGTGCCCGCTGCCCGCTGCGCGCTCCATGGCCAGCTTCAGGATACTCGAGCACGAGATCGAGAGCAGCTACATACGCGAATGGCCGCATGCGCTTGCCAACAACCAAGAGGACCGACTATACCTCTCCGTGAAACAATACATCCCGAAAGACAACCCCAACCCAAGACCAGGAGATGTGACCATCATCGGCGCTCACGCAAATGGCTTTCCAAAAGGTATGCGCTCTTACACGATTCCTGCCAAAGGGAGCGGTTGGACTAACAAACTCCTCCAGAACTTTATGAGCCACTATGGGACGATCTCCTGGCGCAGTCCAAAAAGCACAACTTCCGCATCCGATCGATATGGATCGCAGACGTCGCCCACCAAGGCGCCTCGGGCGTGATCAACGAGGGCAAGCTAGGCAACGACCCTGGCTGGTACGACCACCCCCGCGACCTAACCCACCTCATCAACCTCAAACGTGACGAAATGCCCCGCCCCATCTTCGGCCTAGGCCACAGCATGGGCGGCAGCAACCTCGTAAACGTGGCCCTATTCAACCCCCGCCTCTTCACCTCTCTCATCCTCCTCGACCCCGTAATCCAGCCACGCACCGCAGAAATATCCACATCCACATCAAACGACAAACCGCCCTCTGTCGCCCGTCTATCCACCTTCCGCCGCGACACCTGGCCGTCCCGCGCCGAAGCAGCAAAACTCTTCCTCAAATCACCCTTCTACAAGGCCTGGGACGCACGCGTCTTCGACAAATGGATCGAACACGGTCTCCGAGACATGCCCACGCTACACCACCCAGACGAAACACCGCCCAAAGTAACCCTGACAACCAGCGTCGCAAACGAAGTCCACACCTTCCTCCGCCCGAACTTCGAGGGCTACGGCTCCGCAAACCCAGACAAGAAGATCGATCGCCGCACACATCCGGACATCGACCCGAACCAAGCGAACACATACCCCTTCTACCGCTCCGAAGCGCCCAGGACATTTGCGCGGCTGTCCGAGCTGAGGCCGAGTGTACTGTATGTCTTCGGTGAGAAGTCCGAGGTTAGTGGCCTTGAATTCAACGAAGCGAAGCTTGCGGCGACTGGTGTGGGCGTTGGTGGCAGTGGAGGGCGAGCTGAAGGGCGGGTCGAGGGCGTGACGTTCGATGGTGTAGGGCATCTGATTGCGATGGAGGCGAGTGAGAGGACGGCGGAGACAACTGCCAAGTGGATTGACAGTGAAATGGGGAGGTGGCGGCAGGAAGAGGAGGAGTGGGAGAGGAACTGGAAGGGGAAGAGTCTCAGGGAGAAACAAGGTCTTGACGATAAGTGGAAGGAGATGATGGGTGGTGACCCCAGAGCGAAGAAGAGGCAGGGTAGCAAGCTTTAATGACGCGCATAGTGATGGACTTTAGATTCTATAGAGCGTTGTCTATACTACCTTTGCGCATTGTTCGTCTTTTTCCTCTTCATTTCCCTCCTTTTCATCCTTCTCGATGTGCACGGCATATTTGCTCTTCTCCCTCGTCTGTGCACCGTTTCTCCAGAACCAGTATGCAATCAAGCAGAACAGGGTCGCAATGATAGCCAGTACAGAGCCTGCAATGTTACTGCCTAGGTTCTCGAACATTTGCCTACCGAATATGGGGAACGACCCAGACAAACAGGCGCGCAGAAATGCTAGAGGAGCATTGGCTGAGGCAGCGTAGGCCGCATATGAATCCGTCAGATAGCCCTGGAGGATGCAGTCGAATTCATTGATGCATGCCCCTACCAGGACCAGAGCTGCTAGCGAGATGAATGGCGATATGCTCGCGGCCTGCCAGATCAGAATCAGTTAGCAAGTACGGTCTTGGAAGCACAGCCATCTTGGTGGCAGCTTTGTCCGAAGGTGGGGACGGTGTTGACTTACCACGGGAGGAACAGTCCATGAAAACCACCACAGCGCTACGGCAAGGGTAGGTGCAGCGACGTAGAACCCGACTATCTTGTCTTCTGGTCGAACCTCTTCGTTGTTGCGAAGTCTCCGAGTCACTAGGCGCCAGTCATTGAGGCGGAGTGGGATGGTCAATGTCAAGCCAATGATCCAGGTAAAGAAGACTAACGAGGCTTGTCGTTCACTGAAGCCGAACGCCTCGTAGGTGACGGTCAGACCTTCCGTTTGGAGGTAAACCGACGCGAATATTACACCGCTCATAATGCTGACTGTGCACACGATGGGCTCTGTGAAGAACCAAACAGTAGGCCGAAGTAGCATGGTGTTCGCGAAGGTTCGGAGGTCTGGAACTTTGTCCTTGTTGTCGGCCCATAGATCGTTGCACGCCGTCGATTTCTGTACTGCTTTGATACGCCGACTGAGGAGCACGCTGGGGCGGCTTTCGTGCGTGAAGAAGCAGAGCAGACATACCACTGCCAATAACATGGCGTTGATGTGAAACACCCATGGCCTGGGAAAGTTAGCTTGTGTTTGACTGACGAGAAGGAGCACCTCAGAGTGTGTAGTACCATTGTAGGGAGGATGTGCTGATGTATGTCCCCATGCAAGGGCCCAAGGCGATGCCCACGATCGATCCCTTGACCCAGGCATCAACCGACCAAATTCTTGCTCGAACATCCCACATGTCTTCCATGGATCCAGAACCAACGACCGTTGGTAGAGCCGAGAGGAATCCCTGGATGAACCTGCCAACAACTACTGCCGGCAAGGACCGTGGTACACCGACAATAATGCAAGCTATGGCGTAGCTGGCAGAAGCGATGATGTTTGTAGACTTGCGTCCGAAGCTCTCTGTATATGGTGGGAGGAGAAGACCGCCGATCCCTTGACCGTAGAAGAACCTGTTGTGCATCAATGTGCTGGCCTCGAGCTGCTATATCATGCAATCTTTGCTTACGCCGATGCGAACGCAATGTTCGCAACAACAGGACCGATGCCAAATTCCTCCATCGCCTCACGAGCGACTGAAGGCTATTGTTGATGTGTTAACGCTGGGCAGTGACAGGACGGACTTCTGACATTCACATACTCCTGTATTTCCAATCATACCTCTGCATATTATTTCGTCAGCAAGCTGTATCGGCAGGCTTTCTGATGCAGGGGGCGTACGATATAGTAACGAACACCGTTATGACTGCCGTATCGAAAACTTTTCTTCCTGTAGGCCAGTTCTTGGGATGATCAGGCGCATTATCGCGCCAGTCGACCTTGCCGTCTGGTCCAGTATGGAGACCGTACTTGTCGAGCTGCTCTTCGACATCTTGATTGAGCTTCATCCGTAAGTACAGCTAACAGCTGTCAAATCAAGGCTATGAATTGTTGCGCTGGGTTTGAGAGAATATCGATAGACGGGAAAAGAGGCTTGAACACAGCTGGCATCAGGAATGGGAAAGTCGGAAAATCTTGCGTGGAGCGCTCATCCCATTGAGGTAGGAGCGAGTCTTGCTGGCAAGCTACTAAAAAGCAACAGCATTCTGCTTGCTGGTGTCGATAATACTTCATCCATGCGGCAAGGGCATTGAGCCACTTGAATCCGTACTGGAGAAGTCCCAAATACCGTTGAGCCCAATGACTGAAAGACGACACAGTTCCGAGATATTGATGCGGTCATCCCCTGCATGATAACGATCGGTCTCCTAGTCTCAAGAAGGATTGCGGATATCGAAAGAGCAAGGCGTGTGCACAGATTCATGTCAAACCCATCTGAAAAGGGCAAGGGCAACTCGACACTTGTTCCTGGTCAAAAGCTTCAACGAATCGGAAAAGAGACACAATCTCCATATAAGAAGGTTTGACATAAACACGCGCTAAGATCTCCAGATCGAGAGCCTTTTGCATCCTTGCAACGTCATGGGTGGTGCTGCAAGTGGTATAGTGGAGTACGGAATCAGCTCTGATGTCAATAGCAAAGTTGAGATCGAGTCTTCATACACAGGACAAACATCCTTCGCATACCTAGAGACCGATGGATCCAGGGTTCTGTGAGACCTATGGACGGACGCGAAATTGACTACCAGCATACTGAACCCACCAATTTCCATTGGATCGGACGTCTGTTAATTTTTGACATACGAAAAGGACAACAAAGATATGGAATTTCTGAGGACGTCAGAGCACCCGCTTCTCTGTACTGCTTGGGTCATTGGACGAGAACAAGATAAGCGTGATCTTGGGGGTGATGTTGATCTTTCCATCAGACCAGGTCTTGGTCTTAGAGCAGGAACTGCTCCGAACCCTACTACTACGCGGAAGCCTCATAACGAAGACAGCCAGCATTTCTCATTGCTTTCACCACGACATTACCCTACACGGACGCAGTCATGATCCTGGTGAGCGACACTTGTACGCTCGATCCCCCATTCGGCTAAATGCCAGTAGGAGCGCCATGATCAGGATATCCTAGGTAATAGTGAACAGCAAACCCTGAACAGCATCAAGTTTCCTTCCAGCTTCTCATATGAGGCACAGAGCAACAGAGATGCAGACGACCTCGAGACTGGTTTGGCCTGCTTAGCCAATTATGGCGCAGAGATTAAGCCGTGTCTTATCACGCATGGCAGAGGTGCATACATTCACACGGAATCTGGTCAACAGATCCTGGATTGGACATCAGGCCAGGTTAGCAACATCATGGACAGATCACTGCTTTGCCGCGCCAGACGATACTGAATGTTAGCTAAATACAACACAGATGTCCTGCCTGCTTGGGCACAGTCACCCGGAAATAGTCCAAGTCATCAACGCTTACGCGAGCTCCCTCATACATACGTCCTCTTGCATGATAACGCCACCAGTTATCGAGTTAGCAAAACGACTCACTTCGAACTTACCCGCAGGCCTGGACCGTGCTTTGTTTCTCAGCACTGGTTCAGAAAGCAATGAAGCAGCGATCAGGCTTGCAAAGACGTATACAAACAGATTCGAGATTGTGGGTCTTGGACAGTCGTGGCACGGCATGACATGCGGTGCTCAGGGCGCTCAGTATCAAGCCGGCCGTCAAGGACAAGGTGCGCGGATGAACTCCTATCCTTGAGACCTGACACTGATCGGTGTAGGGCCATTACTCCCTGGACACTACATGCTTCCTCAGCCGAACGCTTATCAGTCAATCTTCCGACACGAAGACGGAACATATGACTGGGAAACCGAATTGAACTATGGCTGGAGCTTAATAGACCAAGCATCGTGCGGGTCTATCGCGGCATGTCTGGTTGAATGTGTTCAAGGAGATGGTGGCATCCACGTACTGCCCACTGGCTATCTTGCTGCTCTAAAACGTCACTGCGACCGCCGTGGTATTTTGCTTATTGTCGATGAAGCGCAGACTGGCCTTGGGAGAACTGGCAAGCTATTTGCGATCGAGCACGAAAATGTCGTGCCAGACATTCTTACCCTCAGCAAACCGTTGGGCAACGGATTGCCGATTAGTGCGGTGATCACGAGCGTCGAAGTTGACAAAGTTTGCAAGGACAAAGGGTTCTTGTTCTTTACCACGCATGCCAACGATCCTCTGGTTGCCGCGGTTGGCGAAAAGGTCCTCGAAATAGCTACTAGGCCCAGCACAATGGAAAATGCCAACGCGAGAGGCGAACAACTACTTGCAGGCCTTCACCGCCTGGAACAGAGATATGGATGCATTGGTGATGTTCGTGGTGTCGGCTTGATGGCAGGGATCGAGATTGTGTCAGACCGTGAGAGTAAAGAGCCTGCAGTACATTTGGCAGAAGAATTATCGAAGACCATGCTGCAACAGGGTCTTTGGTGTCAACTGCAGAGTCAACGAGTCTTCAGGATAGGCCCTCCCCTCATTAGCACTGAAAAGCAGATTCAAGAGGGCTTGGACATCCTTGAGTCAGTGTTTAAAACGACACCAAATGCTCAGCCGCTCTACGACCCACAAAGCGTATGAACGAGCGTCTCTGAACCTGTGGGTAACGGTCTTGTGTTATAGAGCTTGAGACCATATGACATCATGAAGCCATGCCATTGACTGGTTCGTGCAGCAGCCCACTGTCTGAGACCCTCGGTTAGCCTGCATAAATCTTCTAGACGACATCGAGTCCGCCAAGCAAGCATCCCGCAACAACAATGATGGCTGAAATACCGTTGTCGGTACATTACGTTGAGTGTTTAACTCAGCACTCCCCTGCGAGACAGGCACGGCATTGTCTCTGCCAAAGAGGACACCGAAGCTGAAGTGTCGAGCCGATAAACTGAAAAGAAGATCCACGTACGGCTTGAAGGGCATGAGCGGGCTCTGCTTTGCCCGACACGAGTCACATGACCAGAAGACCATGCGCAAGGGTAGCAGACACAAGGTTGCGTGGGAAGCACAATTAGGTCGTATAGTAAATTACTCCAAGCAGTCAATGGCAGGAAAAGCACGTTACAGAAGAAAGAGCTGAGACGTTCAAACGAATGAAAGTCGGAGGAGTTTGATCAAGCTGGAATTTGCATGGGGGGCGTCACGGGCGTGCTCCTCCAGAAAGCCGGTGCGCCGGACACGCCAAGGTCGACAACTATTGGCTGCGTACGGGGTTGTCAAGCTAGTGATATTCAGGGGCTGGAGCCACTATCAGCATTCAATCTACGGTATGGGACTTCCTCCGCTAGACTCCCTAACGTCTCGACTCACTACTTCATTTATCAAAAATTCCCCTAGCTGGTTTCCATTCAAAATGGTGTTGGCCAGTCTGTGGTTTTCCAGGAGGACCTTCCTTGAGGTCAAACATATGAGAGCCGAAGTAATCCAGCTCGGCTTCCATGAATTGAGTTGGGAGGTCTGTCGAGGAAGAGTACTTGTAGAACTCCAAGCTCTGGCTGATGCTAGGAATGTTCATGTCCGCCTCGACGCTCTTCAGAACGACATTCTTCAGAGCTGGAAAGTTCTTCGACAGCTCTTCTCCGACCTCCTTGTTCGACAGAATATCATCGTCGTCGTGGGTATCCCGTTCGTACATCCTTTGGAGTAGGTCTGTAATATGGTCGGCTTGGATGATGCATCCTCCTCGCCAGAGCTGCAATATGTCTGCATAGTTTAATTTCCAGCCCTCCTGCGTGTCCATCTTCTTGATAACGTGGAGGCCCTGAGCAAAGCACATCAGAAAGCAGATGTACGTTGACATTTGTAGGTCTTTGATGAATTGATCCTTGTTGTCCACCTTGATCGGTTGCGGCTTCACACCACCGCCGAAAGATTCCTGGATCGAGATCCGTCGGGCCTGATCAGCTGAAGCACATCTGAAGAGATGCGCAGCGACGATCGAAGCTGCAGGCGAGTGCTTTTCGACCGCTTCCGTGCAAGTCCAGATACCGGTGCCCTCGGACTCGTCAACATCTTGCACAACTTTGTCCTTGACGTGGGTCAACACGAACTCTCCCTTGTCGTTCTTCTTCCGGCAAATATCCGCACCTATGTCGACTAAGAATGTATCGTGGAGGGGGCCTTCCTTGTTCCAAGACTCGAAAATATCTCCAACTTCCTCATAGCCCAATTGCAAGCCAGTGGTCAAGATGAACCAGACCTCGGCGAGGACGGACAGCATGCCCTGCTCGATACCATTGTGCAACATCTTCACATAGTGGCCACTGCCACCTGGGCCGACCGGAACCGTGCATGGACGACCTTTTTTGTCCTTGGCAGCTATCTGCCGCAAGAAAGGCATCACTTTCTTCAAGCCCTCCGGGTCTCCGCCAGGACTGCAAGATGGACCATGTCGGGCACTTTGATAGCCGCCAGACACACCACACCCGATGTAGTGGATACCTTTGGGCTGAAGACGCTTCTGTCTCCGTTCGGTGTTCTGCCAGTGCTCGTTTGAACAGTCAATGAACACATCGCCCTTCTTCAGATATGGCTCCAGACCATCGACGGTCTTATCACCGACACTACCGTGGGGGACACTAAGAACGAAGTATTTGGACTCGTCACCAGAGCTAAGACTTTCGCAAAGCTCCTTGTAGTCGTTTTGATGGACGATCTGCTTCTCACGAGAGACTTTCTTCGCCAACATCTCCAGCTGCTTGACATTGTCTTCACCTATATCGAAGTTAATGGAACGGCCCGCATAGAACAATGGTTGCACACACTAGGATCGAAGAAATGCACCTCGCACCCATGCTCGGCATACAACAAGCTCATCATTGAGCCCATGCTCCCTACACCAATCATGCCGATCTTGAATTGAGCACCGTCAGCCATGTGCGCGCTCAATGCGCCCAATCTCCTGCTAACCTTCTTGATCGCGACATCGTTGCCTCCGCCCTGCTGGGACATTCTGATTTGGTTTTCAAGCGCCGGAAATAATTTCCGCTTTCTGACTTTCTGGCACTGACCTTGCCCACCTTGCCCACCTAGCTCGCAAACTCGCTTTCAGGCTGGAAGTATGTGAATAATTGTTGAGTGTTTGAGCTGAGAGCCACGAGCAAGAAAAGCGAGTTACGAATTTTGCCAACAAGACCTACTGGAAAATGGTTGCTGAAATATGCCTACAGTGGTGACCGTGCCATTACCACCTGTGACATCACAGCCTGATATATCCGGACCCAAGCACGACTTGATATCCATCGATAGATATGATGACACTCCGTAACAACTGAACGGCATAAGGTTCCCGCCGTACTATCATATGTTAAATCCAGGTCTCACACTTACTCCGCGAAGTCAGCAAGAGCCTTCGTATCTAAACATTCACCATGTCACCAACGTATGAAGGCACGAAGCTACCTACGTGCTACGCAACATGCAGCATCGGCCACAAGCCCGAGCATGACTTACCATCGAAGCTGGAAGCAATATCTGCCGCTGGCTTCGAAGCCATTGAGCTGTCCATGCCTGATATCTTGTCCTACGCTGAGAAGCTAAATGGCAAACAGCCTGATCCGAAGGACTTCGACACGCTGGTGGAGGTTGGAAAAGAGATCAAGAAGCTAACGCAGAAGTACAACCTGAAGATCCTGATGCTGCAACCATTCTCCAATTTCGAGGGGTGGATCAAGGGTAAGCAGGATGAACAGAGAAACGATGCGTGGGAAAGAGCGAGAGGATGGTCGAGGATCATGGAAGCTGTTGGTACAGATATGCTCCAGGTTGGCTCATCTGACGCTCCGGGCATTTCGACATCATTCGAAGATAGTGCATCGGACCTCGCCGAGCTGGCCGACATGCTCGCGGAGAAAAACTTCCGCATCGCTTACGAGAACTGGTGCTGGTCAACCCACGCTACTTCCTGGAAAGACGTCTGGACGATCATCAAGCTCGCGAATCGACAAAACCTCGGTCTTTGCCTTGACACTTTCCAGTCCGCTGGCGGTGAGTGGGGTGATCCCAGAACGCAAAACGGTTTGCTACAGGACGTCAGCAGCAAAGATGAGATCGAGAAGCATTGGCAAGCAAGTCTCAAGGAGATGAGTGAGACTATTCCCGCTGAGAAGATCTTCCTGCTGCAGATCAGTGATGCGTACAAGATGGACCCTGCAATACCTGACAAGGTCGATGATTCGGGACTGCGACCGAGAGGGCAATGGAGTCATGATTACCGACCTCTACCATATGATGGAGGATACCTTCCTATTGTGGACTTCCTGAAGGCGACTCTAGCCACTGGCTTCAAAGGCTGGTTGTCGATTGAAGTGTTCGATGGACAGGGCCCTGAGAAGTATGACGGTATGCAGCCGTTCGCTGAGAAGGCAATGAAGAGCGTCGATAGGATGGTGAAAGAATGCTCGAAGTAAGAAGCTGAAGTCCTGGTCGCCATTTCAAAGTACTCCCATTTATGGCCTAGCGTGAGCTGAAGGTAGCGGATGGCGGCCTTAGATCTCTAGGCCAGGGTTGATGAGTTGCACTAAGGCTGTCTGTAATAGTCACAATCCATTGCTGCAATTGCTTGTCTTCGATCTTGTCATGCCTTATCGACACTAAGCATCGATTCCAGGTTAACAGAAAGCCTTGGCAGGGTCGGCACACGGCATCTCACTGGCCGACGATGAGCACGATACATGCTAGGCAACAGCGAAGCTGAGTCGTCGCCGAGTCGGAATGTTTGAGCTATCAATGTGTTTTGCTCCTGAACAGGTCGTCTTAAGTCCTCGAGTACGCGGGATCGGGTCATCACTCAACGCGCGAAGACCGACCGGCCGGAAGCAAGAATTACCGAATGGGGAAGTGATGATCATGGAGTCCTCGACGTGTAGCGCTACCACTAGCATTGATCCAATCAAGCCCTGGGCCTCCTAGCCACTTCAACCTTGGCCTCTATTGCAGCGGCATCGCTGAGAGATTCACTCCGGGTTTGGCAGTCAAGGTGTTGGTTGCAAGCCAAGCTGGGGACCATGAGGCCGAGCACACTCGGACCGCCCTGCTAGGCAGACTTCTAGCCGTCCGACGGAATCACCTATTAATACTGAGAGTGCAAGAGGCAACAACTTTTCCGCATCTCGCAAAAGAGTAAACTCTCAGAAAGCACACTCGACAACATTTAGAGCCTACTCCTAAAAGTCTGAGCTTCCTTCGAAAATCCCATCTTCGTCCCTGAAGACGTACTGCTACTAATCGCCCATTGCATGAAATCCGTCGTGCGCACAAAGCCCTCCAAGACGACCACGATGCCGGAACTCGAGCCATACTCAGACCGGTCTCAGTTATGGGACGCATTCAAAGGGCAGGTGTTTGGCACGATACCAGCTGTCACTGCTAAGAACATATCAGATCCCGAGGACAGAAACCGCACAATCATCGTCACAGGAGCGAACGGCGGCCTCGGCTTTGAAGCTGCAAAGCAGTTTGTCCAGCTTGGCTACGTGTCGACGCTCATTCTCGCCTGCAGGAGTGTCGAGAAAGGCGAAAAGGCCAAGACGGCGCTTTTGGCGTTCAGACCATCCGGAAGCAAGACCAACGTGGAAGTCTGGAGCCTGGACATGGCGAGCACGGCGTCCATAGTCGCGTTCACGGAACGCGCGGGCCGAGAACTCAGTCGGATCGATGCTATTGTGCTCAATGCTGGAGTCGACCTTGTCTCTTACCAGAAAGCTTCGCAGGAGGATGACAGCTATTACGAGATGACTTTGATGGTTAATGTCGTCGGAACGTTTTTGCTGGCAGTGCTTATGGTCCCAGTCCTTCGGCATCAATCTGTAGCGACGCCTCGAATTGTGATCACAGGTAGTGTGGTGCAATTTGTTGCCAAGTACGACGTTCTCGCCGAAGCAGACCACAAGCAGACTGGGGAGGGTATATTGCGATGGTTGAGCGAAGAGTCAAGGTGGAATGGCAAAATCACAGAAGAGCGGTACTACCTCAGCAAAGGCATCGTCCAACTTCTGGAGCGGCAGCTTGCTGGAGTTATCGCAGAAAGCTCGAAGAGTGCTGGAAAGGGTTTAGTGGTCGTCAACTGCGTCTGCCCCGGCTGGTGTCGAACAGATCTGTTCCAGCAAAGTGGCAACGCCGGCTCGAGGATTGCACTGAAATTGATCGGCAGAAATGGTGACGTCGGTGCCAGGGCCTTAGTTGTTGGTGCTATCGGCAAAGAAGGTGACAAGGCTAGCCATGGCCAACTCCTCAGTGAAGGAAGGGTCAAAAAATGTTCATCGTGGTGTGAGACCAAGCAAGGCGAACGTATTGGAAGGCAATTTTGGAAAGAAGTGTCGGAGTTGGTGGAGAAGGTACAACCAGGAGCGATGGCCGAACTATAACAAGGGAGGGCGGTATCGTTGAAGCTGCAATGCCGGCTGTCATGATATGACCTGTCCTGAGGCAGAGGCTGCTGTTAGCTACTATCGTTGAAAGGGATTTGCGCTCTTTTTTGCGGTGCCAAAAGGCGACTGTCTGTAGCATTTCTGGTGTCTGATAGTGTTTTCGATGCTTCGATGGGTTAACTGCTGGTACTTGGGTGGGCGTTTTCGCCCGTCCCTGGATGGCATATCCTTGTCTTGCAGAAGACTTGATCACCATCGCATATCGTGCACTGGATACTAGAATGAAAATCAATGGTGATTCTCTCTTGTTTCTTATTCGACTGGCTGAAGTCGTGAAGCAGGTTCGTGTAAAGTAAGATCACCTACCACTCAAGGCTTCGGCGCCTCCTTGATCTTCCGGTATGCCTCCTGCACCTCGTTCAAGTTGTTCATCCGATCCAACCACTTCGCAACGTTCGGATACTTGTCCAGACTCAGTCCCGCGAATTGGTGCTGTCTCACCCAGGGCTCAAAGTGGAGGTCGGCGGCCGTAATGCCACCAGGCAGGATACTTTGCCCGTTAGACTTTGCGAGTTGACCCTCAATTATGCCGTAGCATCGGTACGTCTGTTCGACGTATCTGTTTAATGCGTCTTCGTTCTTTTGGGGGTGGTAGTTTCTACACGTTTACGTTAGTTGCCCGTCCCTCTCCTCGATGCCGGGGGAAGCGGGAGCTCACCTGAACCAATTGACCTGGCCTGAAAGAACCATTTGTATCAGCATCAACATTACAGCAGAAAGAAACCCAGCTCAATCGAGAAGGAGAACGTCAACACTTACCAGTCATCGGGCCCAACGTCGACAGCAGAAAGTACTCCCACTTCTCCAAATCCACCACATCCTGCTCGCTCTCCCCTCTCGCCCCAAGCTTCCCGCCCTTATCATACACCCTTCGCAGATAGTTCATGACGGCACCGCTCTCCCAGCTCACAACGCCTGTATTCGGGTCCTCGAGCGCCGGCACGCGTCCGTTCTCGTTGATCTTCGTGAACGCGGTGCCCTTCACGCCCTTCTCCGGGTCGTCGCCAAAGTCCCACATCTTGATGGTGTAGGGGACCTGCAGAAATTCGAGAGCCATGGCGATTTTGATGGGGTTTGGGCCTGTGGCGTGGGCGTGGAGGGTTAGGGGTTTGGTGGTATTGGAATTGGATGCATCGCCTGAGCCGATGGTTGGGGCCTCAGATTGGGAGTTTTGTTCGTTCATGGTGAGACTTGTTCTGGGGTACTACTGTGTTAGAGGATCTTAGGACTGTGCTGGGTGGGACGTACTGGTGCCTTCTTGAGATGAGGTGGGGAGGTGTCAAGAGCTTGCGTCGTTTCTATAGAGGTCTACCTTGGAAAGGCATGGCTTTGGACTCCTAGCATTACTGGCGTCATCCTGCAGTCACGCTGGCACGTTGACGTATAGAATCTGTCGTAATGCGGGTTCCATGAAGTCCTTTGCTTAGACGTCTAGGATTCTCCTCATGATGTCGGAAGTTGGAGATTCTTGGCAAAAGCTTCTGAGTCTCTTCCGCCGAGCTCACCGCATGAGAGTGAAGTGGTGATCCCTTAACGAGTACAATAAAGCCTGACTGTCCTTCGGCTTAAATACGTACATTCTTCAACAGAAGGAGGTCGCCGTTGCATGATCGCGGGTCAAACCTGCGCCATGTTGATAATAGCAGGAGGGTACGCAGTCACGACTTCGTCATCAAGGAAGCTGGGCATCAAAAGAGGCAAGCGCAATACGGGATGCGACTAGGCGTTGTTCAGGTAGGTACAGGCCAGCATGATTTTCAGGCACTCCAACATTCAGTGATGCCTTTTCAGTACGATAGGATAACGTACAGCAGTAAGTGACTGTATGCCAGTCTATTAACCTTCGCCTGTTGGCGGCAAATCCAAATGCACCCAACCTATCTACACAGTGTAACGCAATGCTGTAAGAAAACAAATTGATCAGACGAACCAGAATCTATTATGCTTCCGCACCGCCATTATGCATATTCATCTGTAACTACCGAATTGGTTTGCCTGTGCCTGCCTGGTTCTTGGCCCCGTTATCCCTGCTCCTGCCCCAAAATCACTACTAAGTGAAAGACCGCCTAAGCCACGATTGATACTCGTGGTCGGTCTTCTCGGTGTGGTTCTGCTCCCGTTCGACTCTCGCCAGTCGAATGTTCTTTTTTCGTTCTTCGGTGTCTTCCAGCCAGGTGCTGTGGATGTCGTCTGAATCGAGCTCACACTACTGATGGACTCGTTCGAATCCCGCTTGCGGACTGTGCTGTAGTCGCCGAACATGCTATCGAGTTGGGGAAATTGGGCCTGCACTGGTATGGCATGTTGCACTTGAGAATTGTTCGTAGCCTGCGGGCTCGAATAAGTAGATGTCGGATATGGATGTTGAACGTGTGGCGAGGGGTGGGAAGTTGCTGACATCTCGTCTCGCTCCCACGAGGGCTGCTGCTCAGCTTTTTCCATACTTTGGATCATTTGGGCAGTGGCAGCTTGGCTGACGGGCGTGCTTTGAAGTTGACAAAAGTGGTAAATCTCTTGCAAGAGCAGGAAACATACGAAGCCAATCACCATTTTATTCCAAATTGGCACCCAGATAGATCCACTTCCAGGAAGGCAGAAGTATGAAAATGCTGCAACGCATGTCTCGAGCGCCGATGTAGAAATCCTGAGCCTCGAAAGGCCACCAAAACAGACATATTCCTCAAGAATATGAATGAGAGGAACAGTTGCTGTGTAAGGCAGGATGGCCGATGGATCAAGGGTAATACCGCCATACTTGATTTCAAATGAGCAGAGGCTTGAAGCTACAACTGCTAGGCCAACGATGATTGCACAGCTGATAACAATTCTCAGTGGCGGCTGACTATGCATCCTGTCGGGTGCAGAGCTTCGACCTTGGACCGAGTCGATTCTTGGTCGACCAAAAATGTGTTGCTGAGGGCGTCGGGGACTCAGGCTCGCCTGCGAGCGACCTGAGACCTCCAACGGATCATTGACAGAGAACATCTTGTCAAAGATGTTCTCGAGACCTGTGTCGGCTTCTCGCTCTTGAGCAAAGAACCTTGCGGGAGCAAAGGCATTCTTCGTAGACTGCCCGTTTTCCTTTCTGGAGATTTCCTCTCGGCTCTTGGACAAGCCAAAGAAGCCTGGCGGCAAGCCTAGCGCCTGCTTCTGCGGTGGCGGAGCCGCCCTTTGTGGGTGCAAAGATCCTCGAGCTGGCGCCGCTGGAAGGGCACCATAGAATGGACTTGGCTGGTCAAACTTTTGCTTGGGTAAGCGCGGTTGAGGGTTGAACTGGAGGGCTGTCGGAGTCCAATCCATACTATCGGCAGATTCAGGAGGAGTTGGCGGACGCCATGGCTCGTAGTCTGGCTGGGTGTGGCTTCCAAGAACTTCGATGGGGAAGCGCTTCGTGTCTTGAGAGGATGGAGGAGATTCGAGTTGCTGCACCGGGGCTTGGAACTGGTCAGGGTCCACCAAGGGCTGCTGAGCCTGGTGCCAGTCAACCAAAGGCGTGGTATCGACCTTGATGACGCCAAGCCACGCATAAGCCGAAAGCATGGCCAGCATACCAAACAGCACAGTGTGTACTACAGGGCTGTACTTCAGCACGCTCGGTAGATGGTTGATGAAAGTCCAGGCAGAGAAGCGTATGCTCAGGATGGCCAGCTGAAACAGGTAGTACTTCCGTAAACCCACGAGACGTCCTTCATTTCCTATGAGGCGGTGCTGCCAGTGTGGATTCCACCATATGCAGAGAAGTCCAACAAACAGAGAGGTGGGAAGTAGAGAAGCAGCATGGTTTGTGCAGTCGAGTGGCACAGGCCATCGGAGGAGACATTGTCGAGGAGTCAAGCCGGAGAGAGTGCGGTCTGGAGCAGTCTGGGATGAAAGCGCATGCCAGGAGAGCTGGGTTGCGAGACTGGTGACATGGCCAAGCCCGGCGGCAGCTATCAACAGGCTGCGCAGTCTGAGTTGAGGATCTCGCCGACGACCATGACTGCGCTTCATCAGCCTCCGCAGATGGTCAGATTGGGCGGCGTAGTTGGCATGGTGTATCTGAGCTTGTACTCTCGGGGCGCATTGGGCACAGCATCTCGGGTAGCGTAGGTCGAGTTCCCTCTTGAACTGGGGAAGAGCATCCTCAAACTCTTGATAGTGTGGGTCGTCGTCGTCGGGTAGGTAGTCGGCTAGGGCACGCACGTAAAAGGATTGGTTGGTGAGGCATGTCTTGCAGAAAACGTCGGATTCGGACTCGATCTCAGGAAGGTGCGTCCCTTCGGCGGCTTTCGATGCTTCTGATGCAGGAACGTCTATCAAGTTGTTGCTTCCGTCGAAGTAGTTGTCTGCCGAGCAGGCATCGCAATGGATCTTATTTCCTTGTCGCCTGGTGGTGTTCAACCTCTTGCCGCAGTAGTGGCATTGCAGCCTTTTTCGAAGTGTGACCGGCATGGTGGCGCATGTTCGTGATGATGCTAATTACAGTCGTGCAATGTTATTACAACGGCGGGCAGGACCACTGGCAGCCGCTGCAACGCCAGGCAACTAGAAGTCAGAGTGAAAGTACAGTACCTGCCTTCCATTGTTGCCGTTGCCATTGATGACTCGGAGCTGCATTCAGTTTAGTTCACTCCATTATCTGGTGCATTGGTGCCTTCCTCGAGTAGTAAGATCGTGACACTGCGGCCGGAGTTAAGTACCGGCGCTAAGCGAATTGTTTACTAGATTCGCAGTCTTTACGTCGAATCACCTGCACCGCAAGCACTTGCACCTGCTTCAGTCTAAAGACGCGATCTACTCTTCCAACATATTGACATTGTCACCAATACCCATATTTCTTTACTCGACATACTCGACCACGATGATATAGACAAAGTGCGCAACCATGTCGTCGTCTTCGCATCTCCTCCGCTCGAAGCGCAATCGAACGTCTGGCAATGACGACTCAATTAAGCTGCCAGCCACGAAGAAGCGACGATCAGCTTTACGTCGCGACACCTTTGAACCTCTCACCGAATCGAGTCTCAACGAGATCGCCGGCCGGTCGACTTCGGACGCGGGGACAAATGGCGCGCCGGTCGAGCCCGCGCAAAGACCGTCTCGTACTGCTTCCCAGACGCGAGAATTGACATTAAGGGGAGGAAAGAAGACTGAGAAGCGGCCAGAAAGAGGTGCTGGCCTCCTCACTCTATCCACCAACGACTTTTACACTGTCTCGCAGTTACCAGCTCTGCCTGAGCAGATACGAGCACTCCCGACTGTTTCCTACTCCTGCGTCCTCTCTCCAGAGAACGACTACATCCTTGCCTTAACCCACACCGATGCCCTGGTCTGGTCATACAATGCAAGCGCCTCAACTCCTACATCAAGAGAACTTTTCAGCTTCAAGCTACCCTTCCCCCCTGCCGTGACCGAGGATCCTCTACCCTTGGCTGCCTTCACCTCCAAATCTGCAAGTGGGGAGCCAGGCATTGTCGTGGTTTCGCCAAAATGGGGCAAGGTTGTCTACTGGGAGACCCTGAGCAGTGCCACCTCCTACGCGCCCACCCAGTCTGCGAATGGTGTACAGGGCTCAGTACCAGGCATGCAACATGGCGACTACGTCAAAGAACTTGTGGCGGCTGAGCCTGCAGGCTTCATTTTGTCCTTCAAAAAGGGACGAGTCGCACAGCTGACAATAAGAGATCAGGTGGGAAGACCAGGCATAGGTGTTCAGTTTATGTCAAAACACAACATGGGCACTGTTAAAGGTGGCATCTTTGGAAGCATTCGTAACGCTTTCGTTGGAAATCAACGACACGGCACTGCCATGGTAAGACCTGGCAGAATTGCAAGGGCACAGCGTGAGGTTATTGTGTGTACTAAGGATGGAGAGATCGAGTTCTGGACAAACAACCTTCTGACTGGCAATCATCTATCAAGGACGGTAAGCATTAAAGATCAGCTTCTGGCCGGCCTGGAAACACAGATTGGACAGGATGCAATTCAGCACCCGGCTCATTTCAAGATTGTTGATTTCTGCCTCGCCACCACTCCCTCATCTCATAGCCTCATCAGACGCGACGACACCGACAGCTCCTCCATTACTATGCTTGTTGCTCTTTCTAGCCAAGCAAAGTCAGCCTACTACCTTGTCGAAGCCACCATTGCCGAAGACACTGCTTACATACGAGTGGTGCACCCCATAAGATGCTATACAGACGACGTTGCCGACGACAACGACTTTCGCCCCAGAATATGCATACCGCACTCTTCTGCCACTGCGTTTATGGTCTTTGAAAAGGCCATCGTCATCATGTCAGTCGCGAAGATATCAGAGTCACCCTCGTCACAGCTTCTGGGGGAGAAAAGTGCACTACCAACACTCTTCCAAGACTGTATCAGACTGCAAGACAACACTATCTACCGGGCCATCAACTTTGCCGCAGAGGAAAACGATGCTGGTCCCAGCTGCGTCCTGGCCATTCAAGGGTTCGGCATCATGAGAGTCGTATCACACCTCGCAAACGATGAGGAGGTTGAGGTCGAGGATGTGGTAACCCAATTGGGCGCCAAGGCTAGGATTGAGGAAGCTATTTTCTTCGGTACGAAACAGGCAAACCCTCTTGATCTGAGACGGTCAAATCGGGATGCATATTCGTTACAGGAGATTCGCAAAGCTGTGGGCGATATCAGTAAAGAAATCGTCGAATCCAAATCAAGGCACATCTCGAAATCCTCCTCGTCTGCGGCCGACCATCTCCAGCAGCGTGCTGGGGCATTGCAAGATCTGATCGAATACGCTCTGGGAATATATCCGGACTGTCTTGGCAGAGCTGAACGATTCGCACTGCTGGGCAATGCTGAGAAAGTCGCTGCAGCTCAAGCAATATGGAAGACACAAGAGAAGATCCTGGCAACATATCCGCGCAAGGATGACCGCGAGATCTCGTGGTTGAATTTCGCCCTCAGAGCCTTGTCAGAGCAATATCAGAAATATCCCGATCCAGAAAAAGGCGAGACCGATCATATTAGGCACTGGCTTATCCACAGCGTGTTCGCGATCGTCAGGCTGTTGTGTGAGCTCCAGGATTCGATGCAAGAACTCGGTGAAATGCACCTCAATGATCCGCGCATTGTTTGCGATTATTTCTTAGAGGGCATAGAGCTATGGTGTGCAGCGCTTCAGACCGCCTTCAAGTTCCGCGAAGACAACGCGTCTCTTTACGGATTGGGCAACGAAACGTTTAAGGACGGCATCCTTCTGTCAGGTTATCCTGTCGGTTCAGCTATGCCTTATGCTTGGACATCTGATCCAAAACTGCTCCACCACAGCGAGAACTATGTCCGAGATGCTTGCAAATTCCTTTCGGAATGGTGGAACTATTCTTCAGGACAACAGAACGGAACTGCCAACCCAAAGGCGAAAAAAGCTAAGATGCCCACGGACATGGAAGGCGTGCCTTTCGATGCGCCATCTAAAACCTCCTTGGTTAAGCTTGCCGCCCGACTCCCACAGCAAGTCGGAATACTCAATCGGATGACTACAGAGGGCAACATCCAACACAAACTCCAGATCGATACCACCGGTCACAGCCAAGAAGAAAAGGATAGAAAGCTGGAAGCTCTGGACCTGGAATTACGAAGCATGATCAGAGACAGCATTCGGTCAATCTCTCCATTCAATCGTGACGGCTCGATCGCTCTGGCCGAGGCACAAGAGGACAGTAGCCTCCTCGTGGAGCTCAACCTTGGCTATCTCGCCGACCTGAGCCTGGAAGTGGTCGCGCATCCTGAGGAGGAGACGGCGATTAAGCACAAGATTCGAGCCGTGCAAGATCACGTTGAGACTTATTTTGATCGGTTTGGAAATGACTGGGCTTATGCTCATTTCAGCAGCATGATCGAACGTGGTGAGCTTGGCCGTCTGATAGGCGAAGGACAAATCGATGAAGGCAAGAAACAGCCCTACATCACATGGTTTTTCGAGACATGCTCTAAGTATGACAAGCGTCTGGGCAAGATCGCGTGGATCAACAACATCATTGGCGAGAACAAATACGACGCAGCTTGTCGGACACTCGAGAGTGTTGCTGACACAGAAGAGGCAGACATCTGGTCGACGAAGACCGAGATCTGCCTTGCGAAATTGGCTGGTCTCGCCGCGCTGGAGGACGCAAACTCCACCATTAACGAGACGAAGATCGACAAATTTGACTTCGACCTCGAGTATCTCCGCGTGATCGAGTCCTTGGCGTTCCACATCAATGCTAACCTTTACGACGCCGTTGACGATGAAGCTGCCGTTCAGCTGGCTGTCGATCGGTACATACCAAAAAGTGTTGTCAGCAACAAGAAGTCTCAACAACAGAGGAAGCGCCTGTCTGAGACGCTGTACAAGCTTGTCGCAAATCAGACGGTATCACCCTCTCAGCTGGTCGATGCTCTGACGTTGCTTGAACTCGAGCCCCTTGACCCTGAGCTCGACGTCGATGACATCTCTGGGGAAGTATTTCCCTTGGCTCTTCAGGCAATCGATCTAGCTTCAACACGAGAGATCAGTGCACAGAGGAAGGACAGCCTCCGCAGAACGGTCTGGCGTCGTCTGCTGATCAAGGATGACTGGTCGAAACTCAACCAGACGGCTGGGAAGTCCGACCAACAGGTTAAGCAACAGATGCAACGCTCTGTACTCTTCACAACTCTCCTCGACTTACTCAAGCGGGCAGAGGACGATAGCATCGACATCCACATTCCTAGTATCGACGAGATCATGGATGTCGGAGTCTCGCAAGAAGAGAAGACGAATGACGAGATCAAGGCTGAATTGACGTTACTAAAGAAGTATGTCGAGAAGGCACGACTGAAAGAACACCTCAGTGGCTTGGTCAAAGAAGCTAAGGACGAGTTGAGAAGATTCCAAGATCTAGAAGGCGAGGCTCAAGCGGACGACGTATTAGCATCTGGAGCGTCGAACGGCGGCCCACAGAACGGTCAAGTCAATGGCGGCCATTCTTAGGGAGATGGATCGCACATTACGACTACTCAACAGCGTCAAAGACCTCAGACACCTTCCTTCCATACTCTCGCGACATACCCAGAACAGCACATCGTTGAGAGCATTGAGACCACACAGCATCAAGGCGATCAGCGCAGCAACAATGTGGATGGTGCGGCACATGACGGACATACTGCGACCCAGCAAACACAGGAGATTGTTCATGGGGTAAGCGATGGTTGGACGAGTACTGCTACAATAGTCAGGGTAGATAGCTTCTCCCGCACCCGCAACGATGATGACGAGGACATCTTTATGAGTGAGGATGCTACGGAGGATGGGGACTCAGTGGTGACGCAGGTGCGAGTCGACGAGGATGTGGCCATGCAGCATTGATATTGCAGAGAAAGGTGTCTTCATTGGGTTTCGAAAAGGAGAGTGGTGTCTCCATCACGGCATGGCAGACGCACTTGTGCGCGATGTTACTGCGATAACTATACAAAGTAACGAGTGATGTATTATAGAGCTTGGGCAAGGACATGCTTGGACATTGGACTTTCGGCGGGCACCTGAACAGCCAAGGCTAGTGTGCCCTATTGAGGATGTTTTATGGTGATGGTTTCGTGATAGTCCACTTCTTGACTCCTGTGACTCGAGTCTCTTGTGCTGGCAAAACCCTAGCTAGCAGTCGAAGATGTTTCTCGTAACAGAAACTACGATAAAAGAGCCATATCACCCGACAATATCTCTGCTCACTTAGCACAAGAAGCCCTTTCAACAGGCCACAATGGGGCAATCCGATGATCTTCGCTATTTGCGTCAAGTGGCTGTCTACTCGGACCTATATGGTCTTGGCAGAATTGGTAGAGCATCCAGTCATTTTTGCTTCCCACCAAAGCTGCATCATAGTAATTTCCAGTTGGAGAGGTCACATCAGCCTAACTTTTTTTCCCACTTGAGTCGCAGTCCCTTGCATTTGCGCCTCTGCGGGCGCCCATTTTCACCACGTCTTCATTCAAGTCCAACGTTGTTTTTTTCACTTCCATACGACCCTATTCAATTTTCGCAGCAGGACCTGCGCTTTCGCCTTGCTCCAAATTCTCATCTCGACTCGTCCTCACACCACTTCAGAGAAGAACTTACGCCAAGAAGAAGAAAATGCCTCCCAAGAAAGCAGTCAAGGAAGAGAAGGTCTATCTGGGTCGGCCAGGAAACAATCTGAAGAGTGGTATCGTATGTAGGGAGCCCTCTCAGCGCACCAAGGCCATCACTAATGCAGCTCGCAGGTTGGTCTGGCTAACGTCGGAAAATCCACCTTGTTCCAGTCTATCACAAAATGCCATCTCGGCAACCCTGCCAACTTCCCATTCGCGACCATAGACCCAGAAGAAGCCAAGGTTATTGTACCCGACCCAAGGTTCGATGCGTTGTGCGAGCTCTATAAACCCAAATCACAGGTTCCTGCCAATCTAACAGTCTACGATATTGCTGGTCTGACAAGAGGCGCCTCGACAGGTGCTGGCCTTGGTAATGCTTTCTTGTCACATATCAGAGCAGTCGATGCTATTTTTCAGGTTGTGAGATGTTTCGACGATGCCGAGATCACACACGTCGAGGGCGACGTTAACCCGACACGAGATTTGGATATTATCTCCGAGGAGCTGAGGATAAAGGACATCGAATTCGTCGAAAAGTCCAAGGAAGCCCTATCCAAGCTGACTCGTCGAGGCGGCCAGAGTCTGGAGATGAAGAAGCTGAAAGAAGAAGAGGCTACCGTCGACAAGATCCTTGCATGGTTGAAAGACGGCAAGGACGTTCGGCAAGGCCAATGGGGCCCGAAAGAAGTATGTTACATCCTACCCGTGCTCTCCCCTCGCCAATTCAATGATGAACAAGAACTATACGTTCGACATAATCCCAGCTCGTCGAGCAATCTCACCTAAAACAACGCAACGAGATTGCATGAGAAGAAGTCCCGTCTGATCA
>Ga0210040_10000422_pt1 | contig 71650 bp, 61 predicted proteins | sample CryGeyCG12114_NA_FD_185462 | JGI IMG/M metagenome (GOLD analysis project Ga0210040, IMG submission 185462) | Groundwater microbial communities from aquifer - Crystal Geyser CG19_WC_8/21/14_NA (SPAdes) (version 2) | ecosystem: Environmental > Aquatic > Deep subsurface > Groundwater | place: USA...
ACAATACATCTTTCCCCTGCCGATTGAGCAATGATTCAGTCAGCAATGATACGTATCGATAATATGCTTGTAGCCGAAGGAAAGTCGCAAAGCTTGCGTCGAATGGCTTTCTTCGCGTGTCTGACGCATGCACGAGCTAGCTGAATACCATGCAACCACAAACAAAGCTTCACTCACGACCAACTTACGAGCAAGTAATTGCAGCTTACATGATTGTCAGTATGCGATACTGATAGGCTTTGAGCGGTAGCTGCCTCGTTCATGCATCTCGCTCGGAAGGGCAGAGATCGGCGGCGGAAAGCTTATCCGCAGCCTCCTGCCTGATGTGCCTTATCCCCTCCTACCCCTGATGTCACAACTTCTTAACAATGTTATCAGAGCTCAGTAGGTATTGTTTGAAAAGATACAGGCAACGCAGGTAGCAAACGGGAAGTGACGCAATGTTTGCGCATGCCAATGATGTAAGAGCACACTGTCGCTAGGCAGGCGAGGGCAGGTGCCTGATGTCAAGCAAACACAAGCTAGGTACATAAGATTGTACTTTTACGCCTTGTCCAGAAAACTTACCGTCCATCGTTTGTTGAACTCCCAATACAGTGACCAACGAATAAATCAAAGACCAACCTACTCTCAGAACCACTCCGATACCAAAAATGTCGACCTCAACCTCCCCAGAGGACGTTTCCAATCAAATCCGAGGCTACAAGTCGTGCGTGGGCTTTCTGCTCCATTCACCGTTCAAACTAACATATTGTCTCAAGCACTCTTTCCAACCCCAACGTCTCCGATGAGGCAAAGCAGAATGCAGAGAAGATGATCAACCAGCTCGAGGGCAAGGGTATGCCAGAGGATGCAGGTGAGGGAAATAAGGATCCAAGCAGAGTTGTTGGAGGCTTGAAGGCGGCAATCAACAATCCGAATGTATCTGAGGAGGGCAAGGAAGCTGCTCAGCAGAAGCTCGATAATATGTAGAGGGTGCAACTCTGCTAGAAGGAAACCATAATGACGAGACGAGAGCGTTATGACGAAACGATACGATTGACGTGAGACGAGATGGGAAGAGGTAATGGCCTGACGCCAGCAAAATCAATGTCATTGTCGCGAACCTGAGATGGAATTTTGCTTCGATGCCTTGTCTTCACTCATATCTTCTTTTCACGGCTATTCTGAGGTGGACCTTAGCTGTGTTCTTGTAAGCACAATACCTTTTACATGTCGTGTGGAGTAATGGTAGTTTTGAGAGTCTTTGGAGTGCCTTCCTTTGACCCTCGACAATCGGCCTGACGCTTAGACTCTGCACATGGCACTTTGTGCTTCTCCCTGGACAAGGAACGGACATGAATGGCACAAGTGCCGGCCTCGTTGGGTCATTGTTACCGAACCTCCTCAGCTTGCTCGGTGACAATCGCAGAAAGGTGGTCAATAGCTGCTTGAGTGTTGTGGCGCAGAACGCGCCGATGCTGAGATCAGGCCTGTTCTGTAATAGGATTTATGAGGGGTCTGGGGATTATGTTCGCTCAAGTCAGGTCGTTCTTGCGGTAAGTAATCGGTGGTGCTTCTTCGTTCTAGTCTTCTTTGTCTTCTGCATGAAATTCTTCGCGGTACTTGCTAGGGGCTTCTGCTTCGTTTGCACTACTCTCGCACTGGATGTCGGCACCTTCTTCTGCTCGCTCTTGCTACCAGGCAACCTTCCGGCAGCCAACATCTGAATCAAAGCTTCAATCCTCCCCTGCCTCGCTTTTGGGCTAGCAGTCTCCACCCTCCACAACACACTGTACCTCTCACTTTTGTTGAGAGTCCCAAAATAGGCTTTCGCAGTGGGCTCGGCATCCAACACAACCTGGAAATCTTCTGGAACAACAATTGTAGCAGGTCCAGCGTACGCCCTACTCCATCGACCATCAGCTTTCGCAGCCTCAACTGCCGTTATGCCAGCTGCGCGCATGCGCCCCTCTTCCGCGAGCCTCGCAACGGTGTTCACGTTTTTCTGGCTCCAGATACTCTTAGCTCTGCGCGGAGTATAGCGTACAAGCCAGAACTTGTCGTCGAGGCTGTTTGCGCGACCATCTATCCAACCGAAACACAAAGCCACTTCCACAGCCTCGGCAGCGGTGACTGAAGGTATTCCGGAAGCCTTCTTCGCGAACTTGAGGTGGAAGCCTGGACAAGTCGCATACTCGGCCTCGAGGAATGCTTCGAAGTCGGCTGCGGAAGGGAACGCGTGAATGGGTAGGTCGGTTGTGGGTGCCTCAGAAGCTGTGGTGGCAACTATCTTTGGGCTAGGTGAAGTGTTGATGTTGGGCGCCTTTGCCGCTTGTAGGACTGAAACGTTCGGTGGAGCTGCTGATCTTGCTCTAGTAATTGCCATGTTCGTAGGAGTGATCAATACCGAAGCGCGTTTCCGCCTGATTAGCAGTGAGCTTAAGGTAAGTCGGTTGAGAAGGACATAGAAAGCGTTATGCATGCGACACCCGGAAGCCTTCAGGCCCCGTAGCTGTCATAGAGTTAGGGGCCAAATGTAGGTCTTCGTTGCTATGCACTCAACAGATATAGATGGTATCGGTTTCTAATTGTTAGCTGCGCACATTTTTGAGGTCGTTCGTACGAGTCACAGACACGGTTCCTCCTTCATTAACATACTTTGTTGTTGTTCGCGACGACGACCTTGCACAATCAGGCAGAAGCCTGGGGTGATTGACTTCCACGTGAGGAAGGAGCGTCGATCATCTCCAGCTAGCGTGGATATCGGAGATGAGGGTGCCTCTTATTGGCTGGATACTTCCGACGTAACATGTGAAGACATGCCGGTGAGTGGTCACTTCACCAATGACCGAGAGGTCCTGCCTATTTGGTCTGCGTCGCACAAATTGGTGGTACTGAAGGCCCTGCTGTTCAGCGTCAAAGCAAGGTGCATGCTTGAAGCAATATCGGAAGATTTACGAAACCATAAAACAGGCAGGCTAGTGGGGTCGTTTGGGTTTAGAGCACGCCAGCGAGTCTAGTGCGAGGTTTGATGCGTTGTTCCACCAAGTGATGGCCGGGATGCGGTGGCAGGAGTTGCATGGCAGTTGCGACGTTGACCTTGATACCGAATTTCGGCGCCCCTACCTGCATCGGTGCCGTGTCGAGGCAGTAGTAGTGAGGACAATAAGTTGAACGTTTGGACAATCAGCCATTTCTTTTGATTGCAGATAATTGCGCACGCGCAAATAATCGAAGCATCATGCTAGCTAACTAGTGAATTTGATGTTTATCGATTCAACTTTGAAGAGGTCCCCAGTAATCTTTCTGGGTTCCCAGCCACCTCCACCTTAACGCAATTTCACGCTTACAGCCGTAGTCGATTTCCCTCCTGCGCGCAGCTCAACACTTCACCGCACTTTGTAAACACGTCCTTCTGCAACGCATCACACTTCGAGCGGCTACGGGATCATTCATCTGGGCACATCCCAACGTCGCCTGCATCCCCTGCGACAGACAAGCACCAGTTGACCGCTCAGAGCCGGCAGTTTGCTCGCGTTATCTCGACATCCTTTCGAACCTTCATCCAACATCGGTATTTGCATGCGATAAGGCATCAAGTCAACTACAAAGAACAAGCTTGGACCAGGTCACAGTATAGCTGCATTCATCTGCGGCTCCTGACCCTGACCAGCCGGGCAACAGCCTGTCGACGTGCTCGTTGACATGTCTGCCACTGCCATGCACGCTGCCCAACAGCCTCATCAGTACGATCAGCATCTGCCGACCACCCCTCCCTATCCGAACTCGGCATCATCAAGTCGACACTATTTGCAGCAGCCAGACAGTGACGATAGCGGGTTACCTGGGCACGATGTATATGCCATCAGCAGCCAGCAGTCACGCGAATCGAGGAGGGCTCACGCATCACCGACATCGCAGCGGCATTACGATATAGGCAACAGCGTGGAAAATCACTCTCAGAGCCATGCTGCAACAACACTGCCAATCCACTCTCGAGGTCAAAGGGACCAGTACGATGGCCAACCGTATGTCCCACCGCGAACAACTTCAGCGCGATCACCCGGTCACACGTCTAACTCGAGGTCGGCGAGACAAGATGCCGATGCCTACGCTACACAAAACGGCGGAGATTACCTGGATCAAACGGGAGATCGATCTCGCGATGATACTACAACTTCTGCACGATCCCGCAGAAGAGACCCACATAATCCCGAAACTACCCAGCGCGCTGCGAGCCCGAGACGAGGCAACGAGCAGGCTTTCCAACACCAGAGCCACCCAGAAGCAACCATGGCCCAACACCCCGGCATAGTCAGAGAGAACAGCGAAGTCATTAATCGTGTCCGGATCACCGATCCTGCTGTTGACGAAGAACGCATGCGTGCAAGGATAGCAGAAGCCCAACCACTGCAGCCCACTCCCGAGGCCCGAGCTATGGGCTTGACCCACGAACCCTACAACGAAGAGACTAGAGGGCCACAGCGGCGCCAGGACTATTCCAAATCAAAGAGAAGGGAAATCCAGTTCGGTGACTATGTGCTGGGCCAGACGCTCGGTGAGGGGGAGTTTGGTAAAGTGAAATTGGGCTGGAAGAAGGACGGCAGCAGCCAGGTTGCCATCAAGCTGATTAGAAGAGAATCGGTGGCGACAAACCCTACACGACTGCCCAAGATTTACCGTGAGATCTCCATCCTGAAAGAGCTGGCGCATCCGAATATCGTTCAGCTGCACGAGATGGTCGAAACCGAAAGGCATATCGGCATCATATTAGAATACGCTTCTGGTGGTGAACTCTTCGACTACATCCTCAATCAGCGCTACCTGAAAGATCCATCAGCCCGACGACTCTTCGCACAGCTTGTCTCCGGCGTCGGCTATTTGCACAAAAAGGGCATTGTCCACAGAGATCTGAAGCTCGAGAACCTGTTGCTGGACCAGAACAAGAACATCATCATCACCGACTTCGGTTTCGCCAACACCTTCAACCCAGACGACGAGTTATCTCCCGAGATCGAATACAACCTCAGCAATAAAGAGTTCGTCCGAAAATACAAGCTCGACAGACTCGACCAAGCCGGTCTGCGAAGAGGTGATTTGATGCAGACCAGCTGCGGTTCGCCTTGCTATGCTGCTCCTGAACTGGTTGTGAGCGATTCGCTGTACACTGGTCGAAAAGTCGATGTCTGGAGTTGTGGTGTCATCTTGTATGCCATGCTAGCCGGCTACCTGCCTTTCGATGATGACCCAGCCAATCCGGAGGGTGACAATATCAACCTCTTGTACAAGTACATCACTTCGACTGCCTTGACCTTCCCCGAATATGTCACACCACATGCGCGGGACCTCTTGCGACGGATACTGGTGCCGGATCCACGAAAGAGAGCTGATCTATTCGAAGTTGCAAGACATAGCTGGTTGACCGAGTATCATCATGTTGTGGCCCATATTACTAGTAGCACCACCAACATCGCTGATATTGCGAACAGCACAGTCACCAGTGGAGGTAAGAATATGAGATCAATGCCTGGAAGCTTTAATGCTAATTTAGCTGCAGATAACGAGGCAAGCGCAGTAGGTCGCAGCACATCCGTACGAGTGCCATCCACAAAATCTCCACGACAAGAGCCTCAGAGGAAAGCGGTCGGAGATGAACCTAGGAAAGAGCGTAACCCTACCCGGCATACCCTTCAGGCCGAGTATGTTCCACCTAGGCAGCATACAGAACGTGTGGCTCCTGAAGCCATCGCTCGGACCACTGCTCCGCATCAAGCTGTCTCTGCTATGCCAAGCAGCGCTTCGAAGCCTTTGCCACAAGCACCTACCGAGCAACAGAGACAATACACGGGCACTACTCAGAGCCCGCCACAACAGGCCACTACCGCACCTACAAGACCTATGCGTGACATGCCACGATCCACATCCGATGCTACAGGTGCGGTCGTCGCGAGTAGTGGCCCGGCTGCGGGTCAATGGACGACACAAGGGTCGTTGACATCTGCAAACGGCCCCACGAGATCAGATCTACGGCTACCATCACGTGGATCATACGGACAGCCAGTTGCGCCATCGGTGCAGACGGCGACGGCACAAGGTAAAGTGACACAGCCGCGTAAAGAGGCGCGAAACTACAACATTTCTGGCCCACAATATCAACATGGCGCACATAACTCCATTGGTCAGTCCATGGCTGAACAGCCGATGGGTCCACCACAACCGCCAGACAAGAATCAGGGACAGGCCCACCACAGACGATCCAGCACACTCAGTAGTCTTGGTGAGAAGCTGTTCGGCCGATCGAACTCCGTCCTCAAAAAGCAAAGAGAAGAAGATCGCCAGAAGAATGGTAAAAAGTATCCGCCTACGGCTATGAAAAATTCTTACCCTGCGGAAGAACCGCGACCTAGAATGTCGACGGATAGCAAACGCTCATTCTCGCTTGGCTTCCGTAGGAAGGAGAGCCAAGACCTTGAACAGCAAGAATCGGAAAAGGCCTCGGGTGGCCGCAGATTCTCACTTTTGCAGGCGATGGGTATGAAGGGCAAGAACGATTCAGACAGCCAAAGAGCGTATACTCCCGAGCAACAACCACAGCAGCAGTATGCGCGGCCACCCACGAATGAGGCTCAATACGCTAGTGGCACAGATGGCCAGCAGGACCGGCGTAACTTCAACTTCTCCCGACCAGCACAGCCTCAAGCTCAAGGCTATGGCCACCGATCACAGCAATCCCAAGGCGATGACGTCTATGGCAGTACAGGGGTGTACCAGAACGATTCACAGCGGCAAATCCAGCACCAGCGTGAAAATAGCCAGAATCAATTCACACAATACTCTAGCCCCGGCGCCGACCAGTCTCGACCCTCAATGTCACAAGGTCGAAATGCTCTAACCAAGCCCCGCAAGTTCAACGATGCCTACGATCAGGACCAGCATAGGGGCGGCGGAACTGGTGCAGTCAGAAAAGTCCAGGACTTCTTCCGGCGACGAAGAGCTCGAGCAGATTCGGAGTATCGATAGTATCAGACGCCAAAACTGCAGTATTACTGAGCGATAAGGGGCGTCGAAGGCAAAACGAAGCGAAGTGAAGCACTAATATCCGTGCTTTATTGTGCGAATATGCATGCATCAGCGACAGGCGTTGTGGGATCCATGGGACACTTATCATATCGCAGCATCTGCGCACTACACTGGCGTCAAGCAACACGAAGTGGACGGGATACATGGATGCAAGGTTCATGGTTAGAATTGAACTAATATCTGCCTTTCTCGTGTACTCTGTACAAGGCCAATGTTATCCTTCTGGGCTTTATTTGATTGGATTGTATTTTATCTACTCTTCACATTAGCAGTTTATACGGAGAGAAGGGGGTAGAGAGATGCTCTGGGCCAGCATAGGTAGAGTGAAGGTGGCATGAGTGGCATAAGGTGCCTGAGGTGCAATGAAGAACAATATTCGGTGATGGGGTACTATTTCATTTCCTTCTATTGTGTCGTCCGTGTGAGTTTAGCCTTCGCTCCGTGACGAGTGGGTACTGGAACTGGATGCACCGAACTTTGTGTCGATGCACCCGTGGAGTGTACCTGGATGCGGTCTAACGGACGGGACGGGAAAGTGTCGTGGATTGAGGGGAAGGCAGGTAGGGTCGGCTGATGGTAGTGAAATTAAACACATAAAAAGAGTTTCGACGGTAATCTGAGAGCGGGAGCCGAGCCTTAACTTGCGCTAATTCCTTGTTATACCATGACATATGTTAGTCATTAGTCTAAAGTAAAAGAGAGTACAGTACATGTCGCCTTTGAAGAGATATCTTACAATATACCGGAGACTGAAAACATTAGGCAGTCGACTTCCTTCCTAGATGAACGTGAGCTGGTCATGCTATACTTCCGCCATGTATATCAACCTCGTCGCATCTCAAACCACCTCTTATCTACCCCACAATGGTCTTCCATCTCAGACACCTTTGACTACGACAACGAGCACGCTGCTGTTTGGGGGGACATGGTATACCTGGTGGAGTGGAGATGACCAGGCTCAAGAGAATCGACATATCACATTGTGATACCGACCAAGAAAACACAGCACTTCCCGCAGGAATATCCACTTTTGCTCTGCAGGCGTTGAATGACCAGTAAACGACCATGTTGCCCTGCATGTAGGCCAATCCAGTGCCCAGTGGCCTGGTATAATACCCCGTCATGCGAAATTACTGGGCGTTGGACAGGTAATTTGGGCATCGGACTAGGCCACTGTGCATATTGGACGGCAGCCTGTGGGCACAACCTGATTTTGCACGGTGAACGGTCACAAGTATTCCTTCTTAGGCAAACCATGTTGTGTACATACGCGATAATTCGAGTTCGGGACTTCCTACAATAACACTTCAGCCTAGCATTTCTTCGATATTTGTCCACAATGGGTATTGACGCCGGGTTTGACATGGTCCCACATCTCTCTAAAGGAGCAGTCGACAGACAGAACTGGCAGTCGTTCATGGATGTCGTCAAGGAAATCTACCAAGACGATGGTCACGTAGACCTCAAGCCGAACTATATCGAATTCAAGATAGGCGAGCACCCGCTGCTGCCAGTTGAAGGTCACAAGTTCCTACGCTTCAGCTCAAAGGTTTCAGGTACTGGAGGCGCCGAAGTGGAGGAATACATCAAGACCGTTGCCCGTGTCGCAAGGGCCAAGTTCGGCTCGCGTGTGCAATTCTGGCATGAATGTGACGACAACTACGGCTTTTACAACTGGAAGGATGTCCACGATTCGCTTAGGACATACGAGCAGGTATGCCACATACACTCGTGTGTTTACTGATTTTGACATATATTAGCCCGACAGGCCAGAAACGCCAACGAGCATAGCCCAGCACGTGTCCGGAAATGATCCAGTCAGCGACTTGAACCTGCCACTTTTCGAGATCCGGTCATTGCCTGGTAAAGGCAAAGGCCTTGTTGCTAGGGTCAACATTGCCAACGGCCAACGCATACTTTACCAAAAGCCTCTTTTGACCACTACAAACATATCATCAATCCACGCCATGGAAGCCAGCATTGCGAGAAAACTCAAGAAACTAGAAAAGACTGAACAGCGACAGTTTCTTTCGCTACACAACAACTTTCCTGGTAAATTCCCATTTGGTGGGATCGTCAAAACAAACGCTCTGCCTTGTGGCTCCGGATCTACGACCGGCGGAGTCTACCCTACCATCTCCTTGATCAATCACTGCTGTCTCCCGAACTCACACAACAACTGGAACAGCGATGAAGAGTGGGAAACCATCCACGCAGTCCGTGACATCAAAGCTGGGGAAGAAATCACTATATCCTACGACCAGGGTGGGCCGTCCGACTCCCGACGAGCTCATCTCAAGAGCGCATTTGGCTTCGACTGTCACTGTCGTCTGTGCTCCCTACCACATCCTGACCTCCAGAATAGTGACGACCGCCGCCTCCAAATTCAAAACTTGGACAGCACTATCGGAGACCCAGGACGGGTGATGAACAAACCTGGTGATTGCTTGGCTGACTGTCGTCGTTTGCATCAAGTCCTCGAAGATGAGTACGAAGGCCACGCGAGTGCATTGATCGCCAGACTCTACTACGACGCGTTCCAAATCAGTATCACGCATAGTGATCAGGCTCGAGCGAGTATCTTCGCTCAGCGCGCGTACCAGTCGAGAATAATTTGTGAAGGCGACGACAGCCCCGAAACGCAGCAAATGAAGCGATTCATGCAGGATCCCACAGCACATCGGAATTTCGGAGTGTCTAGAAGATGGAGGACTGCGAAGACGATGATCCCCAAAGGTTTAGATGTCGTTGCATTCGAGAATTGGTTGTGGAGGCAGACAAGTTGATCGGAAATGGTATCATGGGGAGAACACACTTCATTTACGGGACGGTTCAAACAAGGTTTCCACCAGCTCTGGGATCTCGTTTGCTTCCTGATAGGTCAGTAGTAGCTTCAATAGTGTTGACTGGGCGTGGCGTAATATTGCATATCTGAGCGGCTGGACGGTGTCAGGCACATACATGGTTGAGAGAGTTCATTGACCAGAGGACGACTTGCTGCGCCTTCAGCATACGGCTTGACCGGCGTAACACGTAGCTGGCGTCAGCATCTGGAATATGTCATGGCTACAATTCAGGCTAACGATGTAACGACGACGTCGATGGATTTATGGGCGTCTATATGATGGTTGAAGCATGAACATTCCTGCGAAGACGATTGTGTCCCCATTGACCGTTACTCAACTCTGTCCAGTTCATTGGGACGGGAGTGATAGACAAGAGCTCCTGCTTTCACCGGCGTCCCGCCCACAGCTGAGAGAGAAGGAGGGATGCCTCGTGGTGCCTCAATTGTGGTTGCGATGATACCAATGCTTCTTGGCTGTGCTCTGAGTCAAGCGGCTCCCATTGCCAAACTGCGCACTACCTGTACGCTTTTGCTGCCGCGAGTCAAGGGTGAAGAGCGAGAGATCATGCTGAAGGCCATGCCGAATGTCGTGCCGAAGTGTATTCAATGGCTGGTCGAACAATTCGATATCCATATACCATACCCGACGTTGACCCATGCCTTCTCTGTCCAAAAGCCACAGTTGTCGTGTAGTCCATGCTTGGTACACTGCCGATACCCAACAGCTCATAGACATGTTCGTTTCTCACAGTTTTAGAGTCCACAGTGAAGTGAAGGTCTTGACCTGCATTGCCAATGACGGCCCAGCACCCCAGGTGGGCTGCATGAGGTATGAGCGTCCGACCGTCGAACTGACTCCACGGAAAATTGAATAGGTAGTCGATTTCGGCGTTTCTGAGAGTCGATAGGGTGGGGAGCCCGTAGCCTACCTTTTGTGCAAGCTCAAATAATCGCCGGAAGACTGGGACTCTTTCACGGGCGGGCGGCAACCCTTTGTTCTCTAGTAGTTTCTTCAGCCGATCCGTCTCGCCGTTATAGACATACGAAGCGTCGGTAATAAGACACACGGGACGATATGTGTTGTCGAATCCGAAATGGATGAATTGCACGCCCGCTTCCCGTTCTGTTAGGTCAATTGTACAGACTGGGTTTGAGCTTCGATCCGACAGATTTAGATGCCTCTTGGGAAATTGAGCATCCGATGTTTCGCAATGTTCGTGCCAGCGAAGGGGTTGACTGGAGTTACCCGAAGAGTGGACCGTGATCTCAGGCAAGTCAATATGTACATAAGCATGAGTATTGAGGCTGGATGCAGGTTGCGGCGGACAGACACAAACATGAGACCTCGCCGCGATCCTTGTGTTCCACCACTGATAACTTTCTGCGAATAGATGTCTTCCTTCGTATGTGACCCGTCGGAAGACACCACTGCTGCCTTTCTCTTCAGCCAGGAAGAAGCCGACGCATGAATCCTTTCCCCAATCTACCGCCAGGACAACTTCGAGTAGCGCCATGGATATGCCATTGTATTCGTAATCCTCAACAGGGATCTTACTGACGTCCAACTCTATACCTTTTGGAGTGAGCAATATACTAGACGGGATAGGTCCGAGACTTGAAGGCCGCATGCGACGGCTTAGCGTAAAGTCCTGAGGCGATGACGCTAATAAGCCTGATGGCGTTGCGTTCGGCCCTCCAGACCAGGCAAACAGTGTTTGGTCGTTGGAACCTCTAATGATTTCCTCCTGAAGGCGAACGAAAGCTTTAGCACCCTCTCCATACCGCATAGGCATATGCACATCAAAGAGACCCATAAGACTGTATGCAATATCTTCGACTCTCGAGGCTATTCTTTGCGCGGCCCAAGACATTCGCTCGGCAAGGGAGAAGCGCTGAGGCGCACCACCATCCAGGGCAGACTGATCAATCTCTGTTGCGGTTGAGATCTGGAGATTTAATGACGTGCGGGTACCGATGGAGTTCCACTGCGCATCGTAGAAGACGACCTCCGGTGGAGCAAGCAGTTCTTGCAGTGTCCAGCTCCTGTTGAACCACTCGGAACGCTCAAAGGACTTCTCATTTCCCAGCCTTGCATCTGCAATGTATGCAAGACATACCTTGCCCAGCTGGTAGTATCTGTACATTGAATTAATCGCCTCGCTTAGAGCTGCACTACTGGTCTCGTCGATGCAGCACGTGTCGATCCAGATATAGTAGTAGCCATCGTTCCATGCTATTGAACACGCTGACCGAATCTTTACAGCACCTTGTTTGTGAGAGGCTGAGATGTCGCCTACTTCTTGAAACAACAGCTCTTCATCTCCGGGCAGCCAGCGATGGGAGAGGGTGCAATACGGGACATCGTACTCGCGGTTGAAATGTTCGAGTTTGAGCGTTTGTGTGTTGAGCAGATACATCGGGAGTTTGCGAAGGTGTGAGAGAATAATAGAGAAAGCTATGTTGCTGGGTGATGGGCAAGAAACGCCTTACTCCGACGCTGCCTAGGAATGAGGCTGAGCCGCTCAAAAGGACTTACAGGGCGCTAACACTACTGATTGGTCCTCAATGGAGCACTCTTGACGCAGGGGGAGCATGCTACAGTGTCGTCTCTCGTGACAACAGGTACTCCCTGTACGGCCTGTCCGGAGCAGATCACACATGGTCTCAAAGGACGGGTATGATGACCAAGCCAGCATGTTTGGCCTGGGACAAGCCATAGCAAGTGCTAGCAATCCGTCGCCGTGTTTCATGGTAAACAGTGAAGGAACGTATTTCGCCAGTAAACCGACCGCTACGTTTTGTACGAAACACGTTGTCGTTCATCTGAGATTGTGGTGTAAGGGGAGGGCTTGAGGGTGATTGTCGACGACCTCAATAACCACGATCACGTGATCAGAGATTCCAGCGGGAAAACGCCGGGTCCTCTGTCGCGGACTGGGAGTGCGGAGAAAAAAGTTCGAAAGATCCAAGTTGCCCGCGCCGACAGTTGAGCTCTCAGTCTCTCATTCTCTGAGTCTTTCCGATCTGGTCAAAATACCGGGATATGTCGCAAAGTACCAAGCGGGACGCCCAACAGGCATTTGGCAAGGACGTCACGCAGAACCAAAGTGCATCACCAAGCAAGAAGAGTCGACGCAGGCGAGGAAAAGATTCGTCTCAGCTTGCGCCAGACGCAGTGGAGGCAGGCACAGGCGCACGTATAGGTACTCCTAGCGAAGCTGCAGCTGCTGCTTCACAGAAAGCAAGACAAAGTTCCTCGAGGAGTGACCAGGCCAGTCCGAAGAAGCAATCCGTGAAGAAGAACAGAAAGACAGAGCAGGAGGAACGACCCAGCAGTCCGACTATTAAACGTGAAAGGAAAGAGCCTACGGAGCATTCAGAAGATCCGACAAGCGACCAGAAAAAAAAGTCGCGATCAAAGAGACACAGTAAACCACAGTTTGACCGGAGCAACTCTCAGGTTGAGCTCGTGCTATCGAGAACAAAAGACATCCCCAACAGCTCGAACGGCGATGAGGCCCAGAGAGGGGAAAGCAAACGCCGTCAAAAGAAAGAGCACCGCCGAGAGGGCAGAGGCCTGCTTGAAGCAGAGGTCCAGTCGAAGAAAAAGCACAAACACAAGTCCTTGACTCGACAATCCAGAAGCCCAACCGACTGGACTCTCACACCACCATCAGGCGGCGCCTTTATCGACCATGACCCAGTCTTGACACCAGACGAGCAGTTCCTGATTCTAGCCACCAAGCAAGACATCCACATCTACGCCACCAAGACATCTCTCCTCGTTCGGACACTGCATGTTGCCCAGACGTCAGAGATAACCACATATGCGCAGATACAACCCCAAGAGCAATTTATTGCTGTCGGCCTCAAAGATGGCACTCTGCTTAAGTACGACTGGACTACCGGCAGAAGAGTATGGGCCTTGGATTTCAACGGTAGTATCACTGCAATCACTTCTACCTCCTCTAGTATCGAAGGTGATGGCTTTCTAATGATCAATGAGTCCGACGATGGATCCTACAACATGACCAGTCTCGCCCTAGATGCAACGGGCAGGCAAGTTGGCAGAAGGCACTTGCTGTCACAAAAGACCCTCATTAAACCTCAGATATGCTTCGCCGCAGAGCTAGGCATTGTTACTGTCTGCTCCAAGGATACCATCTTGGTTGGTCAGCTCGGTTCCGACGACGGAGAAGACGCTGCCCCTTTGCTTTGGAAGGAAGTGTCAGTCAACGGCAAGATTGTCTGCTTCCATGCTCAGATCCTGCCTGCTTCCAAGCAAGCCAAAAAAGGCTCGAATCAACCCATCGTTAACGTTGCAGTTGGCCTGAGGTCAGGCGAGATTTACCTCTACAATGACGTCCTGAATAATGCCAATGCTGGCAATGACCTGCACATCCGTCGCCTACACTGGCATCGAGCAGCACCCCGAACAGTCAAGTTCTCACCAGACTCAAACTACCTCATCTCCGGAGGCGACGAAACAGTCCTAGTAATCTGGCAACTCGACACAAATCAGAAGCAAGTTCTCCCTCACTTGACCACAGCAATCCTGAACGCAACAATTTCTCACCAAGGATCGGCCTATGCTCTTCGTTTAGCCGATAATTCTGTCATGGTCCTCTCAACCTCCGACTTGCAACCTTTCGCCAATATCAGCTCTCTAGCATTTGATGCCTCCTCACATGCGCCATACCTACCAGCTCTGTCAACTCCTGCATTGCTACACCCGAGTCACTCTGACCGCCTCCTCCTCGCTTATTCCCTTCAGAACTCGAGTCCTTCATTCAAACCCTCCGAGAAGTCCACAAACATGCTACAGACATACGATGTTGCTTCTCACCTCCAGCTATCTCGACAAGCGCTTGCACGCAACCTCGTCTCGACAGTCAACATCGGACCCAACGGTCAACCGCTGAAAGAACCAGACGTGACGCACCTCGACATCAGCAATGATGGGCAGTGGCTCGTCACCGTCGATCAGTGGTCACCCAGCGATACAGACACTCACGAGATGTACCTGTCTCGTGGCGACCAAACCAGCCGAGCCCAACTCAACGAATGCTTCCTCCGCTTCTGGAGCACAAGTAACACGTCAAGCGATACAGGCACGGATAATTGGGAACTGAATACGCGGATCGACGAACCAATATCTACATCCCTCACTGCTACCTCTCCAACGAAACAGGCTATCCTAGCAGTTGCAATCAGCCCCGCAACACACCAAGTCGCCGTAGCAGACAGCACACGCAGCCTAAAACTCTACTCCCCCAAAGCCCGCATCCGGTCCGGTGTCCCAGTCCGTGACGCACAAGGCCAACAACTCTTCACGTGGACGTGCGACCACACAATCCCACTAAGTGACGCAACGGTCTCTCCAGACCCAAACTCCGCCACCCTAGCCTTCTCCGAAGACGGCTCCGTACTCGCCGCCTCCTGGACCACGAACTCCCACCTCAAAGCGCGCGTCCACCTCATCGACAGTAAGAACGCGACCGTCGCAGCAAGTCTACCCGATATCGTGGGCAGTGGGACTGCAACACTAGCATGGTGCGGACGATACCTGCTTAGTCTGAGTGAGCGGTTCGTCATCTACGACACCGTGAGTATGACGCCTACGTTCGTGATCGAGATCGACGACAGATTCTCCCTGGGTAAGAGCCGGATGGCAGTGAACAGTAGGAGTGGGGTTGTCGCTGTATGTGTTAGCGAGCGGGACATGAGGACTCCGTCGCGCCTGATCCTCTTCGATGTGAACGACCTCGGTAAGAAGCCGGTGTTGGAGGAGCAGGTCCACGGACAAATCCACGTGCTCCTCGCCGAGAGAGACAGAGGTGGTTTCCTGATCATCGATGGAGAAGGGCGGACAAGTAGCGTCTCGCCTCCTGGTCCGGCGGGCATAGTAGGTGCAGCGAGGGAAGACATACCGGAGAAAGCCATTGTGCGGAGCAGTCTGCAGAACGTGTTTGGCACGGGCACTGCTCGCAAGGAAGAGACGGCGCTGGATATCAAGCCGGGGGTCGTGGACGGGGCCCAGAGGGCGAACCTGGAGGATGTATTCAGATTCGAGTCTACGGCCAGAGCGCCGGGAGCGAGCGAGCTGTTTAGACAGGTTGCGCTTGTTGTTTCTGGGGCTGCTGCGTAGCTTAGCTGGATTACACTGATTCACGTTTCTACGGTGGGGACAACGGAACCTACATTCTTGTTTCATTACTAGTCTGTTATGCTTCATTTACAACGCACAATTATTGAGAGTTTTGGTAAAGACTCGCGACGTGCTCACTTTGAAGCAAGATAAGACCCGACAATCTTAGAGAGGAGAAAAATTCTTTCGATTCATGTCTTTCTGCCTTTCGTACTATCTTGTCCGCAATGGAAATATATGGTATCATGAGAGCTCGTAGCCCAATGTTAGTTAATTCGCTAACCCGTCGATCAGCAATGCTATAGACAACTTCTTCAGCGCTATGGCAGCTTATCTCCGGTTGTTGCCCTGTCTCATGCCCAAGATCTGCACCATCCTGATGAAGATGTTGATGAAGTCGAGCTCCAGCGAAATAGATTCGTTGACCACATCCTTCCTGACCAGGCCTCTTTCCGCCATTCGCGCGTGGTGCAAGATCTTCTGGACGTCGTAGAGCGTGAAGCCGCCGAAGACGGCGAGACCGCCGTAGAGCCAGATGTTCTCGGACCAGGCTAGGGTTCGGACGGCTGTGGCTGGGAGGACGAGGGGCGCGAAACCGGAGATGGCGACGACGGCGACGCCGGCTAGAAGGGGACCGCCGAGGTAGAGGTATTTCTCCTGCTTGGCTGTGGCGCCGACGAATGCGATGCTGCCCATCATTCCGACTGTGTATAGGCCTGCTCTTGCGAGGATGGCGGGGGACATGAAGAGGAGTGGGGAGAGGACGGCTGCTTGGGCGAGATTGAAACCGGCCCAGAGAGCGTATTTCTGGACGTAGTTGTCGGGGTGGGTGCGGAAGGTGCCGTACATGGTGCCGATGGATGCTGCGAGGGAGACGCCGATGACGAGCCATGGGTTGAAGCTCATCAGTCGGTATGACCATCCGCTTTGGTGGAGTGTCCGCGCTGCGACTGCGATGATGCCAATGCCTAGACCGGTGTGCATGAATGTGTCGTTCAGGTAGGAGCGTTCGTAGTCAGGCATGGTCTCGCCTCGCGTTTCTCGGTTGAAGACGAGGTTGACTGCGAGGGCTGTACCGCCGACCAGAGCTGCGCCGTAGATGAGTCGTTGCGTCAGGTTGCCTTGACCAGTCGGCGAGTACGACGGTTGCTGATAGTTTCGCTTGAAGGCATTTTGAAATGTTAGGCGTGACTTTGTGAAGGCGGATGTGGCTGATCGTAGTGGGTTTGGATTCGCTTTGTACTGAGGTGGTGAAGAGTGGAATGCGCGGATGACATTCGATGGTTTCGAGAATTGCTTGAAGACCTGTTGACTGACCGCGAACGGCCGCCTCGCTAGGAATGACATTCTGGTGATCGCAACAGTAGTTGGTATTGATGGATGAAAGAAGAGAGGAGAGGAAGCAGGCAGTATGAGCTGTCGTAAATGATGTTGCCGCCGCTGTGCCAATGACGCAAAATGGAGTTTAGCCTGGCCTCGGTGGCTAAATCCGACCTTCGAGAAAGTGCTGCCAAGGGTTTCGATGTACCTTTGTCAGGTCTGCTGACCGTCAAAGGATTGTTGCCGTCGAAGGACATCATGATCGAAGAGTTCCACCTGTCGCATTTGCCGCCTGAGCTGGCTGTCCACGTGGCGTGCTACACCGATGTCAAGAATGCTCCCTACCTTCGCCAGCAGCTGTTGGCTGGCAACCAGACCTTCAACTACGCCTTCATCGACGCCAGCACGGTTCTGTCACGCAGGCATCTGTTGACAGCCTGCTTCAGAGCCTGTAATGACTACATTCATGACCGTCTGAAGTCAAATAACGTGCAGTCCGAAGTGGTGTTTTGTCTGAGCTCGAACAACAATATTGGTGACGCGTTCAGGAGATTTGGCATCAGTGATGAATCTAAGGACATTATTGTGGTGAAGGTGGGAGACTCGGCAGCTGGAGATCAAAGCCAGACTCTCAGTAAGGGTAGTGTCGAATCGCACCTAAATGAAGCAGTGGAGGGCATAGGCGCCGATTTCAGTGATACATGGCTCGAGGGGGTCTGTAATCTGGACAAGGTGAGGAAGAACTACAGGATCGCTAAGCCACAACCTGTAAAGGGTGCGAAAATAGTAAATGGAGACAGCGATGAGGCAATGAATGGAAGAAGTGAGGTCGAAGTCCAAGTGCTGGGTCTGATGGCCTTGCGGGGGGCCACCTGAGATTCTAGCTCTGACGCGCAAGGCACCATTGGCAAAGCTCAGTTGACGCGTTCCTGCTTCAAATGGAAGAGATGCGCTAGGCAGCGCAGGTCACACCTACTGTATGAAGACTATAACGCAAGAAGCTTGCCCCTTGACTTGGCATGCACTACAAGTTCTGGGCTCTTCGATGTTAATACCAGAATACTCGATTCATGCTTCACTGCCTCGACTCTAAAGCCGACCTCACTCAAGCAAAAGGCTGCCCATAACACTCGAGCAAACACGTGATCATCGAATGGTTGCAGTTGTGCTCAAGAGCAAGCTGACCGGGACCGCAATAAAGGTGAAGAGTGCATGCTCAAGGGCTTATCAACAATCGGTCCTACTGTACAACCCGACTGCCTGCGTCCTCTTAGCCTTCAAAGGGGATCCCAAAAGGAACGCGGCAGCCATAGCACATCCGTGTTCTCGCTTGATACGTACAAAAATGCAGCGGCGCTCGAGTGAAGATCCCCGATGGATTTTGAATGGGTTTGGCAAGGCCAAAGGATTGCATTGGTCCATTCGCACTGATGAGCCCACCCTCTGCCCAAGCGTTATGGACTACATGGTGCTGATAACCATTGAAGACGTGTACAGCATGATTGGAGGTGAGCATATAGCCGAGATGGCAATCTAGGCATTACGGAAGCCTTTCAGAAAGCTGCAGAGAAGGCTGGGGTCTGCTGGCTGCAGCGTCGACACAACACGTGTTAGGGGAAATACGGGCATGGATGGACTGCCAAACAACTGTGATAGATGTTGTACCTATCGCAGTAGTAACTGGCCTGAGATAATACTGTAAGTCAACAACACGAGGGCAGAACAACGTGTTAGGATGTTTGTTGCTGATATCGCTTCGTTCGCGTCGTGGAATTCCGCCGCCGCTTATCTACATGCCTGCAACACATGACGCTCATGCCCGCCAAGCACTGCCGAACCTGCCTTGGCCGAATTGGCTTCCCGTCTTGGTGAAGCTTCAAAGCAACGTTCAGACGCTACCGATATCACCTTCCGTATTAGTGCTAGAATCTCCTGCAGGTCATGCCTGCTAGCTGTCTGAAGCTGGCATCTTCAGTGGCCGTTTCTCCTCGTTGATATCGTCGCGCATGCAATGGAACACCTCTGTTATGCGCCGGAAAGAGTCTGTCGCTGAAGTCCTTCTCGTCTAATGATATGCTTCTCGCGTGGCACAATTCACGATGGGCGATCTGCATGCCCTACATCCTGCACCCGGCAGCTGATAAACACCAGATAACCTTCCTCGAAATTTGATGTTTCTTTCTCTTTGCTAGAGTACTCATATGTGCAGACTACGACACCACCCCTGACGGTACCGGAAACACGCGCCCAATTCCACTTACAACCAGAGCGCCGGCGTGCAAGCACACCGCCCACCATGACATCTAACAACGAGAAGATTGTTCTCAATGGCCGCGAGATCAGCCCGCCGCCTGCCTTTAATGAGGAGCGCAAAACCTCCGCTGATGTCGAAAAGGTCATTGCCCACTCCCATGATGCCGACGAAGCAATGAAAGCTTTCACGTCCGGGGAGATTATTGAAGTCGACGAGAAAACCAATAAACGCCTTCTGCGAATAATAGATTGGCATCTCATGCCAGGTAAGGGTTCCAGTTCCCACCTTATGCAAATCGCCATTCTTTCCCCTTTCTTCCATGCCATTCTCTTCATATTCCAACTTCGACATTCTCTAAACTCATATTTCCAAATTTAGTAATGTGCTGCGTCTATGGGATCAACTATTTGGACAAGACCACGATCTCTTACGCTTCAATTATGGGCCTGAAGACTGATCTTAACCTACAAGGCGATGATTACCAGTGGCTTGGAAGCATGTTCTATTTTGGGTACTTGTTCTGGGAATATCCAACCAACAGACTTCTGCAACGGCTGCCACTGGCCAAGTACAGTGCCTTCAACGTTGTCATGTGGGGAACTACGCTTGCCTGTTTTGCAGCCACAACCAATTTCGGTGGTGCTGTCGCCGTGCGTTTCTTCCTAGGTCTGTTTGAGTCGGCTGTCACGCCAGGCTTCGCACTACTGACCAGTCAGTGGTGGACTAAAGAAGAGCAGGGTACCAGGACTGGTATATGGTTCTCATTCAACGGTGTCGGGCAGATTGTCGGTGGACTAGTGGCTTATGGGATCGCAGTTGGTGCGAGGAAAAACGGTGTTGCTATTGCACCATGGAAGATCGTGTTCTTGGTATTCGGCATATTGACTGCTTGTTTGGGGGTTCTTTTCTTCTGGGTCATCCCGGACAATCAACTCAATGCTCGATGGCTCAGCAAAACTGATCGAGTCTTGGCGGTGGCCCGAGTGCGTGGCAATCAGCAAGGTATTGGCAACAAGCACTTCAAAAGCTATCAGTTGAAGGAAGCGCTGACCGACCCGTTGACGTGGGCATTCGTTTTCTACGCACTCGTGGCGGATATACCGAATGGCGGTATCAGCAACTTCTTCTCACAGCTTATCGTGTCGTTTGGCTACACGCCCGAGCAGAGTCTTCTGTACGGTACACCGGGTGGTGCAGTGGAAGTGGTGTTCTTGATTGTCTCTGGATGGCTCGGTGACAAGCTCAGACGCCGGCTCCTGGTCAGTCTTGTCGGTTTATCTACAGCGCTCATTGGCATAATCCTCATCGTCGCACTTCCATTGAGCAACAGTTCTGGTCGGCTGGCCGGGTATTACCTGACGCAAGCGAGTCCAACGCCGTTCGTGGCACTGCTTAGCTTGATCAGCACGAATGTAGCGGGGTACACGAAGAAGACGACTGTTGCGGCGATGTACTTGATTGCTTACTGTAAGTGCCATACTTCAACTATCCTTCAACTCCCTGCAAATACCCACAAATACTAATACAAATCTCCCATAGGTGTCGGCAACATCATCGGCCCACAAACGTTCAGACCAAAAGACGCACCTCGATATGTGCCCGGTGAGATAACAATCATCGTCTGTTTTGGCCTCTGCATCTGCGACATTATTTTCATCCACTTCTGGTGCGTAAGGCAGAATAAGATCAAGGCGAGGAAGAGGCAGGAACCTGGATACATCAAGCTTGAGAACCAGGAGTGGCTTGACCTGACGGACAAGGAGAACCTGGAATTTGAATATATTTTGTGAAAGGGAAGGCCAAGAAACATTCGGCGACGGTAAGACCTTTACTACCCCTATCGCTCCTTTAGTCGTCCAGAAGAATACCTAAAGAGGTCTCTACTCTTGTAGCTGCCGAATCTAAGCTTGTCAGGCTAGTAGACACCGTGGATTGTGGTGGTGAAACTACCGACCGCAGTGCAAGAAGCAGTTTACACCACAAACGTGCATTCAATTATTCTTTGCTCGCGGACGAGTCGGCGCAACAGTCCATCCAAGCGGACATCAAACCCAAATCCAACGCACTATACAATCAATCTCACTGGGTATCATGCCTCCTGCATCCGTGACCGCGACCAACAATTACAACTCCCACAGATCTCAGCCAAGCCCCACTCAACCAAACATCATGAACAGTCGCGCTATCTCCCGCAAGATGCAGCGGAGATATCAATCGCCGCTCGCCGCTCGCCGCCAGCTTCCATCACCACCCAGAGTTAGCACCGCCGACAGCCTTAGCGGCCCGCGCCCCATCCCGCTGCTTCTTGAGTCGATGGCCCCTCCATCGCGCGTTGTGCAGCTTCACCTTCCCCCCTGCGACCTCGGCCTCGCGATCAGCGAGTTCGTCCTCCAAGTCCTCCCTCGCGGCCTCCTGTCTGGCGATCTCGTCGTGCAGGGTTTGGATCTGGTCTTCGTCGTCGAGGCAGTCTGCTCTTAGAACTGCGATCTCGTTCTGGAGGTCAGTGATCTGAGAGTCGCGCTTGGAAATGGAGCGTTTGAGTTTGGTTTTTCGAGCGTTGAGGGCTGTGTTTGCGGTGTCGAGGGTGGTGAGGTTGAGGTTGAGGTCTGCGGTTTGCTGTTCGAGGGAGTCGATGTGGGTTTGGAGGACTCGTGAGTTGGACTCTAAGTCTGCGATGGTGCGGGCGTCGGCTTTGGCGCGTGACTCTGCGGAGGTACTGGCGTTCTGGAGGGCAGTAAGTTCTTTGGTGCGCGCTTCGGCCTCGGTTGCGAGGGTGGTGTTCTCGAGGTTGAGACGGGTCTTTTCAGCCAGGTTCTCCTGTTTTTGGCGGTGGAGGAGACGGATGTGGTTTCTTGAAGTGTCGAGGTACCATTGTAGAGTGGCGAGCTCTTTCTTGTCCTGTTCGTAGTTTTGGATGAGGGATGGGATGTCGGGGATAGGTTTGTTGATGTTCTGAGAGAGGGTTTTGAGCTGTTCGCAGATATCGTTGTCTTTGCCGTGCTGTGCAGCATTTTGTGTTTCGATTTTGCGCAGGACTTCATCGTGTTGCTCTTTGATTTGGGATAGCTCGAGGGTGAGAGCGTCGTTGAGTTCGGTCATGCGATTGAGCTCTTTAGAGACATGTGGTTGCTGTACAGGCGCGGATGGGTCATTGGCTGCGGTTTCGGCATACTCGAGATCTAGGGTCTCGGAGTGGGAGACGACACTGTAGCCATCTTCTGATGGTGATTGTGCTGGAGACATAGGCGAGGGAGGCTGAGATGGCATGAAGTCTGGCGTGCCTCGAGATGGGGGTGCAGGTGCATGACCGCAATGACCTAGGGAAGGAGAAGTGGAGGCATGAGAAGGCGACACGGGGCTGCGAGGCGACATAGGGTCGTAAGATGGTGACGCAGGATTGTAAGAAGGCGAGGTCGGTAGGCTGTGGTGGTCGCTATAATACGGGGAGTTGATATAATATGGGTGATCTGAAGACATCGCGACCTCAGTTGACGGCTTGTTCTGATACGGTCCTCTAGCACGACTCGACCACGCTCCCAACGGGTGTGATGAATGTCGAGAACCGATCGATCTTGTCGAGTTTAGATACTGGATCCGGTGGACAACCTGAAAGTATCGACTGGAAGAAATGTTATGGACAGGAAAAGATTCAGAAAAGGCGAGGGCGTTGACGTGCTTAAATAGGCGGAGTGATCGATATTAGTGACAGTCATTCTGTATCACCAAAAGTGCAACCCAACGCTTGACGCCGGTACCAGCCTCCGTGTGGTGGAACTCGTATAAATCTGTAGGATTTCACTTGCACTCTGCACGTACATGCTCCGCCGTTTGCCTTGGGGAACACGCCTGAGTGCGTGGAGCCAGATTCCAACCATGTGCGAAAGAAACATGCCAGTCCAGGCAAGTGGCAGATAGCAACGTGTTTGTTGTCCATTGGAGCTGTGCTTCACTTCGTGCAGACTGCAACATTTGCAACCATTCTTAAAGTGACTCCATTCTCACCTTCATCGGCGTAGAGCTCATATGGCAGTAATTTCTCCGCCAGCCTCTCTGCGAACTCTCTCTTGGCCCCCTCGTTCTTCCATCCGTCCTGCCCCTTGATTAGCGCAGTGAATAGCTCGGTCTTCGTATTAGCCATTTCCTGCAGGTTAGCAAATCTCATAAAGGAATCCTCTTGCATGACGCGCACGTTGTCCCTGTTGAATCCAGCTTTCACAAGCAGTTCTTTGACCCAGACAGGATCCTCCCAGCTGTCGGGAAATGGCATCTTGATTTCAGGTGCTTCGGGATACAGCTCCCTGTGTGTCTGCCGGATGGGTACCATATAGCCAAGGTTGTGCCAAGTGGTAATCAATGCCTGTTCGCCGGGCACAAGGCAGCGGAAGATGTGTGACGCTGCGAGCACTGGATCGCTGCAGAAGAAGAGGCCGAAGTTCATGTATGCGTGGGTGATACTGTTCGATGAAACCACACTTTCATCCAATTTCTCTGTAGGGACAGCGTGGGTTTTTACAGAAACATTAGGCCAAGTCTGGTGTCATGCAATCGGAGTGACGCCCTTCGGGCTGTACAACCCGTCATCACGTGGTAGCCTACCGAAGTAAGGATATATACAACCATGACTAAATTTACCTCAAGAACTGTCATCAGGCTACTCGGTAGGAGGCCCTCTTACTCTAATCGCAGAAATGGCTTCCCAGGATCCTGAAGTAACTGGACTGGATGCTCTTGACTGTAGCATCTGCTCTGGGTCTGGACCTTTCGATTTATCTATTTTTGAGGTTTCGTACTTTAGTAAACAGCTGTGTTCGAACCCCGTCCTGAAGATCTTTTTTTAGCTCTATCAGTTACTGCATTGTGTGGGAACTTGCACTCCTACCTGTATACTCATGCACCCGCAATGACTGGAACCTGGATTCTGCCACCCGATAGACTTCTCTGGATTTCCTCGACCACAATTCCTGTTCCAGTGGCGTTATCCAGCACTTCGAGTCATCAGTGAAAGGTAGGCTCATAAGGATGAGCTTTCGGGCAATGTAACGGGTCGTCCCTCCTGTGCCTTTCTCATACTTGTTGGCGAAATTAGCAAAAGCAGACACTGCGTGGCTGCCCATTGGGTTGTCGTCACTGGTAGACATGCTTCACTAAATGCTCAGGGCTGTCCTGAATTGCTGAGATAAAACGACTGGCATGTCTGCTTGCGGGGGAAAAGGACGCTTTTATGTGTTGCATGAACTTCACGTGAACCCTGGCAGCCTCGTACCACATATGCGGATTACCCTCAGCCATATTCGCTTAAAGTCTTGGCTTGGGGCCGGAAGTTGTGGAATTTGAAGATACAAGGAGGTGCTTTCTTAGTTCTGAATCATTATGTTGATGACTACCACCATGCATCAACAACGTGGTCGTGCTCAACACCTAGGTAGTTGAGGAGTTCGTGAGGTGCAGGTGTTGAATGTGTGACGTTGTAAATTACTATGTCAGATTCACCTCAGGCACGGCCGCCTAGCCCCTCAAAAATGGTGCACTGGCTGACCTTAGTCTTGTCCTTGACGGCATTTGCACTCGCTTGTGTTCTCGTAGAGCCTGGTGCCACTGTAGAATTAAACGAGGGCGCTGCGTGAGATCGGCATGCGCGACTCTATGTAGCTGAAGTATAAGAGCAGTCATGTCAGCTTTGTAAAACACAGTGCGAAGCCAAGAACAAAGTCAGCAGGGCACCTATTCGAGAGGCTGGGCGGCCGTGGCCAAGGTGGGGAGACTCGCTAAACAGTGATTCAGTGGTATTCGCCGCGAACTGATCAAAGCAGCGAGAGCTTCACGTCGCTGTGTCACCACATCCGTCGCAATTGGCACGGCCGTTTGTTGTGGTGTGCGTGGCTCGGCTATGTTCTAATACCAAGGAAGCGAAGATTGAACAAGTCAATGTACATGAGACCGCTTGTCTGATGGGAAGGTAATGCCGCCGAATAGCTGTGATTCGCCGGAGGTGGCCCCATTCCCCGCTCAAATTGGTATCATAGCCAAGCACTTCTCGTATCAACTTTGGCCAAGTTAAAGTACGATACGATCCCAAGCCTTCAAGCTTACTCACTGGACTAATCAACTGAGGTGAACCCGCACACTGATCAAAAGTCACAAAGAAACAGTAAGAAGCCTAAGTGGACGAAAACGAAGCCCGGCAGGCAAGGTCTATGATAACTTACTCCGGCTGTCTAACTAGGAAAGCTCCAACAGTGATCAAAGGGCTAGAAGTTCCCATTGACAACTAAGATGTAGAACAATCTCTCTTTCGACGCCTGCTTTAGTTACGTAGCTTCATAATTCAAACAACATGAAGCAGAACATGTACGCACACACGGTATCATGCTCACAAACAAGATGTAGGCTTGCTCCAACTAGAATGCCGCAGCTGAGACGTGGGAAATCTCCACTCTTTGCAGTCCCTTAATAGTGCCAACACTATGGACATACGTTCCCATTAATTACTATTGATTCAAGGTCGGCTGAGACAAGGCGAGAGATGGAGCTTGGGGCTCATACGGAAGCAGGAGAATACGTTTGGTCGCGTACGACGAGACCATCACGAGGAGGTTCATACAGCGGAGCACTGTATCAGCTAATGCAATGCACCAGCAATCCAAGGAGGGTCTCTTCAGCGCGTTGATCATGGAACAAAGGTCATGAATCTTCCATGCCTTCAGAAGCACTACGGCAAACGCTGTACCCGCTCAACCAACCTCATCCACCGCGCCCTCGTCCACTCCTCCCGCCAGCTCCGCCACCACCTCTTCCAGGAAAGAACCCGCCCTGGAACGTCCCCCTCCCTTGCCATTCACGCCTCACCTCATTTCTCTCCTGCACCTCCGGATCAACCAACTTCCTCGCCGTCAACGCCCTCTGCTGGCTAATGCCCCAAACACTATATCGCTTCTTCATGCTCTCCTCGACACAATTCCTCAGAAAGCTGGTGAACTGACTAGCCGGCGGTGGCGTCAATCCCATGATTTTGACGAAGGCAGGAAAGTTCTTGACTTGCTGCAGCTGCTTGACGTCATTTGCGAGCTTAGCTGCGGTGCCTCTTGGAGGTGCGCCATGAGAATCGAAGAGCTCGTCTCGAAGCTGGACTAGGGACCTGTTGCCCCGGTTGATGGTTTGGCGGAAGAGGTTGAGGAACATGAGGAGGGTGTAGGAGGTTATGGAGGCGTCGAAGGTCTTTTGGAGGCGGTAGTGGGAAATGGTGTCTGCCTCCATGTAGCATAGTTCTGGCATGTTTGCGCCGCGCTTGTCGAGCATCCAGACAACGTTACGTGTGACTGTCTCACGGATGATGGCCATGAGGAGATCGACTGTCATGTCAGCATCGGAGATGAGGACTGCAATGAGGAGGAAGCCGAGGTTTGGCACGAAGATCTTCGAGGTTTTGCCGTCGAGGAAGTCTTTGATTGTTTGGTTGACCGTGCGGACGCGGCGAGGGTCTTCGGTCGCTAGACAGAGGAGGAGGTGGAAGAGGTGATAATACGACTCGATTGCCTTTTCGGAGGCATGAACAAGGCTGGATTGGTTGAAGTCGGATTCCGCTGCCGTGCTGAGACGTACAACAATATCATTCATGAAGGCGTAGATTACTTCGACTGGTGAGAAAGACCCAAAGCGGGCTTGTTGGGAGATCTTGAGAAGACGTGGTTCGGCGACGTGCTTCACTGAATTGTAGTGGCGGCGAGAGATGGGCAGAGGCAACCAGGCGTCGAACGGTAAGCCCTGAACTGATCTGCGGACGTGGTGTTGCTCAAAGGCTTCCAAACTCAGAAGGTCGAACTCGCTCTCCAGCTTCCCCAGTCGACCGCTCGAACCTACGTGGACACCAATACCCAGCTGAGCATTATTGAAGTCCTTCTTGAGGCAGAAACAGACGAGCTCGCGGTTGCGGATGATATTGAATCTGCTGACAATGCCTTTCTCGCTGCCAATTCGATGCCAGGCTCGAGACAATGGCGCCAGTTCCTCGGTCTCAAGGTATTCGCATAGATTGACAAGGATCTCGTCTGGCAGATCGGAAAGCTCTGCCAGCTTCACTATTGGGTTTTGGGCTAGTAGATCTTCCATGTGTCTCTTTGGCTGTTGACTGTGAAAAGCTTGCGATGCTGCCATGGCCCTTGATCTTGGACTGTTGCTCTTTCGACGGTTGTCCGGACTGGTGCTGCTGGAGACAACCGCGCTTCGAGCATGTGGTCTTGATGGCATTCTGATGAAGGCTGTGAGCGGAAGGGCATCTGGTCTGCCTATGTCGCAATGTTTACATTCGTAGAGTAGAGGTCGTGTCTGGTATGCATTGAATTCCCCATTTCGAGTTAAGTCTACGGTGCCACCATATTCCTGCTCGATATTGTCGCTGCCAAAGAAGCTCAGGAGCTGAATACATATAACTTTTAACGTGTATGCCGGAGTGTAGCCCTCAGTGGTGTTGAGAATGGACGCACAAATGTAGTCGCCCATGACGTTGGGGTGAATCACATATGACTGAATCTTGACTGTGGGCGGTCGAAGAGGGTAGTCGTCTTGGAAAAGGATTGTGAGATGTAGTGGAGCCTCTCCGTTAGGTGTAAGAATCAGACAAGCTTTGGTGATGTCGTCCTCGTAAGGAATGAATTTTATGTTCGGGTAGGGGTTCTCTCTCATCTCTGCGATGTCTCGCAGGAGGCGCTGACGGAGGGCCATGCTGGCATGCACTAAGTCTGGAAGAGGTGACAAGACCAAGCTGCAATCGGCATCAGAAAAGAATGAATTGGAGAGGACGCCCTATTCAAATTAATGAAAGAGCTTGTCCTCTTTGAGGTTGAAAGATTGGCTGAGGCCACGATGAAAGTCAAACTGCAAGAAGTACATCCCTGTAGGGATGGTTGAAAGGAAAGCTGACAAGTGCGATCAAGCCAGCCTTATTTAGCATGCAGCTTCACGCTGGTGCCTGAAATCATCGAGGATCTATCAAAATGACTCATGGGCCTGACATGTGAACGGTCAAAGATTCGCGTTTCCTTAGCTTCGAAGTGACAAGTTTGACGCACTTGGCCACAAGTCACCTTGTTGCCTTGTGTCTTGGCATAAGGTATCCATCAAATTCAAGCGAGCGGGCAGTGACTCCTTGTCGGGTAATGGTAAGCGGTTGAGCGTGTTCCTTGTAGTCAGAGCACAGCCCTTGAGCAGAACTTTCAACCACAAGTTAACGCTTCCTCCTTCGGCAGCTCGTTATCCACCACCTGTGACGGGTCGAGCTTTCCGTTTTGGTTGGTAGAGACAGTTTCTGCGACATGAGCCTGTGACTTGCTGAACCCCAGCTCTCCTTGCACACCGCCACCTGCCTCTCCATCGGCGATACCTCCTACGCTCCTGAAAACATCAGTAATCATCTCTTGTACCTTCTGTGTCTTGAATTCCTTGACTTCCTTTGGTTTGCCTGCAATCTCTTTTCGTGCAAGCGCTTCCTTTTCCTTCTTACTAAGTTGCATGGCTCCTAGCTTGACCGCTTCGTCTGGCAGAGGCCGTATGTGTGGTTGGCAGACCCAGAATGGCCGCTTGCACCTTTCTCTAGCTGCATCGGAGCTCTGGTCATTCACGATTTGTTGAGGGTGCTGGTCACTGCCCGTGTTTGCTACATCGTTAGCAACCTGGTTCACAGTCGGCATGATCGCTTGCATTTCAGCATGTTCGTCGTCCAACCCTTGCTTGACAGCCTCCTCGACCATGCACAGCACATTCTCAAAGGCAGCTATGTCGCCAGCTCGACTCCTGGCTAGTGCGTCTCGGATGTTGGTGTGACTGCTCAGCATAGGCCGTAACAGCTGGAAAAGATGACCTTGCATCGACTTGAGATTGGGATTGTGCACTGCAGTCATGTCTTTCTTGTCTCGCTTCGTCTTCTGCTTCTTGGAAGGCTTCTGCGCCTGGGTGTTGCCATCCGTTTCGACCATATCATTCGATCTCTTCGACCCAGTGGCAACTTCAAGCAGGCCGTTGCTTGACTCAGCGCCATTCACTCTGTCTCCGTTGGTTCCGTTGGTTCCGACTTCTGACCTGTCACCAGGAGTATACAGGGGAGCTCTGTGAGGCGGTTCCTGCTCCAGAACGTATCGGTGTATGATGTCCATGTATCTCCTGAATACGCCGTCGATCCTGTATCCACCAATTGTCGGATCGCGAACATCTCTCCAGTAGTCCCTGCTGTACTTGTCGTGTGGCGGCTCGGCGAATATGGTCGGGTCACTCAGATTGCCTTCTGCGCTCATCACGCCGTCGGCACCTGTCGCTTCAAGACATGGCTCGATATCGGTACTGTTCAGGATGTTACCGTTCGCAAAGAGGACTGTCTCTGGCGGCAAGCTCTCCCTCAGATAGCGTATCATCTGCCAATCCGCAAGACCAGTGTTGTGACCTTTCTGATGCCTCTGTCGGCCATGCACGGTCAAAATGCTCGCGCCAGCCTCTAGGATCATCCTCGCGTACTCCAGCGTCTTCTCCTTCGTTTCTTGTATCCTGAATTTCGCAGTGACGGGTATTTCGAGCTCGTCTCTCAACTTGCGAATCAGCTTGTGTATTGTGTCCCAATCTTCTTGTAAGAATGCGCCATAGTGACCGCTCTTCGCTATTCCCTGCGGACAGCCCAAGTTTAGATCGACAGCGTCGCAGTAGGGGGCCACATACTGGGCTGCTTCCAGAAATTCCTCAGGCTTGTTCGCGCAAAATTGAACGATGAGTGGTCTGTCGATCTGAGGATTTCCGTCAAGGTATGGCTGTAGCCTGGACTCCTCCTGGGAAGCCAGAGACTCTTTCGTGGGCTGAAAATGGGCGTCTCGGAACTTTGCTTGTTCTTGAAACAGTCTAGCATGTAACATTGGAGTGTATGCAAGCAGCTCTTTGCTCCTCGATTCGTCAAGATACGAGCGGGTAAGGAAGCGCCATGCCTGTGGTGGTGTCGTCAGCATGCTGTTGCGCTCGTCCAGATGCTGGTTGTACTGACGAATTCTGAGCGGTCAACCATGGGTGCCACTATCAGTTTTGGGCTGCCAATGCTCTCATAGAAGGCTCTACCAGTCAGCTTGACTCGTTTAGCAGGGTTATCCGCCTGGACGGCCAGAGCCTGCTGGAGCTGAGCCATTATAGTGCTTGCGGATTGAAAATGTCTTCGTCTGCAAGGAATGGCAGGAGAGTTGAAAGCCGGCCAGCGTGCTTTCAAACAGAACGTCGATGTCCTCATCCAACGAGCAGTCGAGGCGGCGAATGGGAAGATCTAACGCCACAGCATATCCAATATATGGTCGTATCCCTGGTATCTCAGGGCAAGTGCAAATGAAGCATCATGGATCGTGCCTTCACCCAAAATTGTCATCGGATTACAGAAGCTCCAGGCATTAAGGCATTAATTTACCGGGTCTTCAGGGTCAAGCCGACGGTGACTCTGTTGCCATGATCTCTGAAAGTCATCGTCCACGGATCCAGTTTGCCCACGTCTGGTCCTGAGACTTCTGATCGATGCGGTTCAGCATGGCTTCACGTCAGTCTAAGTACCGCCAGTACTCATTAGGTACTGCTCTGGCATTTTGACCTTCTTGCCAGATCTCTGACTCACATGCTTCCACGGTGGGCCTTGGCAACGAAAAGACCAGTGGCACAAGCGAGCCAGCAGAGGAGGTCTTCGAGCCAATTCGGGTGAGTCATGTGGGTGGAGGAATCATACAGGCTTCCTTGCAAGCCCCGTGCTGCATGCTAGTCCCGAGTCATCGCTTGTACAGCCTCCATCCCAAAATCCGGTGAGCGCGCTAACAGGACGGCCTTATATGCCGGCTCACGCTCGCCGCAATACAGAACCTATCTCTAGCATTTCCGCATAAGCAGATACTACGGCACTCACCGATCATAATGGCCAACCAGACTCAAACAAACCGCCTAGCACAACTCCGAGCTCTAGCCCAAAACCACTTAACAGAGATCGAGGTCGAAAAAGCTCAAGAACAAGCACATCTCACACAAGCAGTAGCTGACATTCAACGTTACGCAAAAATGCCCGCTTTCGACCGCAAGAAGCAGGTCAGCGGCACCACGGCCGTCGAAGCGCAAGAACTCCAAGCCGCGACCGATAGTCCCCTTGAATCGAACAAGCAACGCTTCAGACCTTTCCAGGAAATATTGCATAGACTAAAGTGGGATCCAATATTCGATGTTGAGGACTACGTGGTCGGGTATCTAGAGCGCTTTAAAGGAATTAAGGAGATGCCAGCGACTAGCTGGATCAGGGACTTCAGTGACGAGGAATGGGTTCCGATGCATCGAGTGAGGTATGTGAAAAGGGTGCAAAAAAGCACTAATGCAGCGTCCACGGACGGAGGACCTGATCCCGGTATGGTATGGGACCGCGATGAGCGGCTTGATAGAATATCGCGAAGCACTGAAGCTGGAAGCGATGATGTAGATAGCAGGACGGACGTACTGAGCATGGACGGCACGAGCGTGACGGGAGGCATGGCATTATAAACTGCTCAATTCCACCAAGTGTCATCCGCGAAAGTGACGAAAGTTCTGCGGCCGACTGCTGTCTACTGTACATCCATCCATTGCCGTAACGTGCAACTCACACACAACATCATCCTTGCCTCGTCTTGTCACTCGACCCCATTCACCGAGTCCGCAATTGTGACTGAAACCGCAACCACTCAGACCTCAACGGCACGTTTCTCATAAGGCACCCCACCCAAACTCTCACCCACATCAGCCCCATCACGATCACCAGTGACCTCCCTCTCGCCCCTCAACCCCTGTATCTTCCTTTCAACCATCCACGACATCCCAGCCACGACCACCCCAACAACCGCCAGACCAAGCACACAGACCGCAACAGCAAGACCAGCCCTCGACTCGCTGCACATGTGCGCGAACCCGCGAGGCACAAGCTGTCGTTCATCCGACAGACTGGGAAGCCCGAGCGCGACCGCATCAGATTTGAATGCGCGCGCAGTGTTGGAGATAGAACAGGTGAAGCTCTGGATGGTCTCTGCTCTGGGACTTACGCCGTGTCCGTTTGGTGTCAGACCGGTGGTCTGAGCGGGACCGGTCGTCGTTACGAGACTTGTCAGGGTGGATGAGACGAAGGTGCTGAAGATTGCGGCGGGCGAGAGTGAGCCTGTGACCACGACTGTGGCGAAAGTCAGGGATGTTGTTAGGCCGACGAGGAGTGTGAAGAGGGTGTTGGTGAGCGTTGTCCGTGGGCTGGGAGTGGGGATGAGGGAGATTAGGATGGTGAGGAGGGCGAGGAGGGTAGTGATGATGGCTGTGAGGAGCGTAAGGAGTGTTGGTGTCAGATTGAGTTCTGTCGGCCACAGATCCAGATGCCAGTCTGCGGAGAGGTTTGTCTTGTTGTATCGGGACAGTATGTCGGATTCAAGGGCTGTGAGTGTGAGCCCTAGAGCAAAGAGCAAGACGGAGAGAGATAGACGGCCATAACGGAGATACGCCGTGCGTTTGAGATATGCTGTTTCTTGGCTGGTGCTTGCTGCATTGCGGTGGAAGGAAGCGTGCCATGGCGTTACTGGACTGGGAGCTGCACCTGGTGTAGGAAGAGCTCTGGGCGTCCCGGGGGCGCCTTCGCCATCAACGATGTGGACGCCGATGCTAGTGGCATTCTTCTCGTCCGGTGAAGGGGACCGGCTAGAATGGCAGATGGAGAGGGACTGTTCGTTGTTGTTGACGAATTTTGGTGACGCTAGAGAGGTCGGTGAGCGGAGGGAGAAGCGGAAGTTAGTGAGGCGGTTGCTGAGGCGGAGGTTGGAAGGCATGGTTGGTAACGATACCACGAGTAGTGTGGTTTGGCTTGAGCTGTGTGGCTCGATTGAAATCTTCAGGCAGTCTCTGTGGTTTGAGGTAGTGTGGCTCAGGTGAAGGTCTTGAACCAGTTGTTGTTTGAGAATGATGACCTGAGAAAGACCTTAGGTGGGCCAGCCGCGTCAAGACTTCAGGCGTTTGGTGTATGTTGAAAAGCTGGTAGGAATAGTAGTACAGAGATATGCTATGAAACACAAATGCGAATGGTTCTACAAGAGACCTGCTCAAACAATACAACAGAAGGGTAGATCAGCGAAAGTCATGAAGCTGGGTATGAAGGGTTGTTTGACTGCACAGCTCGAGAAGCCATTCTATTTGATTGAACATTATGATTTGGTGTTTCTCTGCCCTGACTGACTTGCAGCTTCGAGGCGTCCAGCCTATCGATAGTGCTATCTTCCTGGGTGATATCTAAAGTGCCGATTGGTCCAAGGTCAGCATAAGGAAGAGCGATCGACGAGTCGGATGCACCTTCATGAGCGACGATGCATGGGTGATAGAGATAGCGATGCTATTGAAGGGAAATGAAGGCGGCAAGCACGTAGGATGCGAGCGCTTCGAAGCAACGGAGCATGGGGAGTGTGTTTGAGGTTAAGCGCCAGAGAGGCCACAAGATGTGCTTGGCAGCGTCGGTGATTGTGATTGGTCAGCTATTTGTAGCACTGCTACTGTTATGATTGGTAAATCGTCTTCGTTGATCAATGCACCTGGTAGTCCAAAGTCCGCCTACGGGTGGTCGATGGAAATCTGCAAATTTGCCTGCTTGGGGAGGTGTTCATCGACTCCCCATGGCCTGTGCAGATTGTGCCGGGTTTTGCTCTCCGGGTAATGTATTGGTGCGATGCCGCTAACCCACCGGCGTGCTGCAGGCCAATCAAATCCGGCGGAATGACACAAAAAGGATCTAGTAGTCACCAGTTTTCGCGTATGTTGTTGTTCTCTAGCTTTGTACAACTCACATCGCTTGCGTCGGCTGTCACAGCTACTGTCGGGCGTCCATGCACGCATGCGAGTCATTTCGCTCTGTCGGCCTTCGGTTTCGTTGTCTCTTGCTAGATATGGCAGGTCGTTTTACTGCTTTGAGACATGTTGATATTGCTGTCGTCACCTTATGCGGCTGTCCGAAGAGAAGGGTGGCTAGCAAGACATCGATGAGCATGACCCTGCACAAAAATACTTTCCAGCCTGGAGCTGGTCCAGACTTTGTCGTGTTACTGGTGTCCCTGGTTACCAATGATCATTTCAGCTTCATGGAGGGTTGAATATGCTTGCTGCTTTCTCGAGTGCTTCGACTTCTGCCGTGTCTGTCTGCTTGCCAGAAAACGAGCCAGAGTCTGATGCAGCTTGACCGGTTCTCTCGAGATGTGACTTTGTCCGCTGCTCGATGTACTGCCGTCGCTCTTCTTTCAACTCATCTTTGGCCGAGTCTGTGGTGAGCTGAACGTCCTTCAATGTGGCTAATTTAGCTTTCAAATCGACCAGGCTAGATTTCAACGCTGGCAGTTGCGACAATGCAAACTTCGTATTGGTGGTTAGTGGCTGCTGGCCAGAAAATGACTGTTGTGATACGGTGCTCGTAAGGAAGGACAAATTTGGTCGTGAATCATCTTCAGACTTTGGACTCAGCATAGCTCTGAGCTGAGTCAAAGATGCTTCATTGCGACTGTATTCTGAAGTCAGGGCTCGAGACACATGTCGGGACACCGCGAGCTTCCGACGCAATTGCTGTATGGCTTCTGGCGAAGGCACATTCTCTGACGGAGGACACGTAATGCCTTCGTAATGGCTGAGGCGAATCCAATTTGCAAGATCTGAAGGAACTGATAGAACGTTCCTAAGGACGTAGATCTCGAATTTGTCAAAGTTCTTGTCGACAGTTGAACTGAGGAGGGTCTCGAGTTTGTGCAATCCCTCCTCTATTTCCCGCTTGGCTTCTGGATAGTCTGTTTCTGGTGCTTCATCATCAATAGCCGGTTTCGTGATCTTGAAGCCCAGTCTTTCTGGTGGCGTCGATAAGAGACCAGTCTCAAGGCTGCCAACACCTTGATAGATGAAGTTGTTGACGGAGTCAATAATGTCATCGATCAGCGACTGAGAGGATTAGCGTAATGCATAGCAGAGGAGTGACCGTTGTACTTACCAAAGGAGTATACTGCAGATGCTCCGTCAGCAGCGCTGTAGCTGCTTGCGACGAGTCTGCATCCATGTGTAAAGCGATGACAACGTTGTCGTCGCTTCCACACAATGCTTCGAGGCGACGCGTCCCTAGCAATGTTTGGCGCGTGTCTCGAAAGGGAAAGGTGCAAAAGTTCGAAAGCGGTCAGACGCAGAGCGCTGGTCATTCGTCTGAGCGATACGGAAAGAAAAGAGTGCATTACAACAATAATCCAATATCGAGATCGAGATGGGAGGCCCCGGCTCTGGAGGGTATAAGAACTCTCCTGGCGATACTGAAACACATTCAGCATGGGACATCATCGCTCAAGATCCCGAATCCGGTCAGGTGTGTTTGACTCTCATGATGATGTCGCACTGCGACAAGAGCAATATCACTGCTTTGATGCATTGAATGAACGTGACTGAATGTGATCGTCGTCAAGCTGACACAGCCCTTAGAAACTAGCCCAAGTACGATGCAAGTACTGTGCTCGGGAGATGGCGCAGCACACGTCTCGCCAAAGAGCTCACCTTCTGACCTGCGAACAATACCTTGATACTATGAAAGAAACTGGGATTGAGAACAGCATAACTCGGCAAGCTACTGACCCAGCCGGCTTCTTCAAGAACTCCAAGGTGCTACAAGCATTCGGCGAGCCGAAGCCGCCCAAGATCCTGAGAATGGGCGAACACTCTACGGCTGTGCGCATCCAGGCGCTAGCATTAGCAGAGGCACACATCTCAACCGAGCGGATACAAGAGGTCACGGGTATGGATCCCAAGATCGTCGTCGGGCTGAGAAAACTAGCAAGAGAAAGGGGTTATGATCCCAATGTGTCAATGGTACTGAAAGAAGAGTATGTTTGGGATCCCCCGAACTCGAATAAGCCTCGAGGACGTCCAAAGAAGAGGAGACCGGAGGATGACCTTGATCCCGAGCTATCCCAGAGTCCTAGGGCTCCGCCATCATTTCCAGACGCAGATGCTGCAAGCTTGCCGCCTGGAAACTGGAATTTCATGACTCCAGTCACCGGCTACACCGTTTCCTAGAGAGGAATGGAGGCAAACGGTCACATGAATTACATCTGAGCAAAAGCTGCCAGAGGTCCATTGACCATATTCCGGTTCGCACAGTGTTCAGGCAGGAAGCAATGTTCAGAAGACGCTTCGAGGTCGGTGTTGTGGTTGCATCTGGGTAAAGGCTGAAGATGGCGAATCGCCTTTGGCAGGATTAGGCTTTTGCTATGTTGGTATACTAATGCTCAACCGGCTCATGCAACCAAAAGAGAATATACAAAGTAAAGAAAATCACCTTCGAAGGCTGCAGTACTGCCTTCGTTCTGCTTCGTATTCTGAAGCGTTGCGCTGACCGAACCGAAGACCTGAAACTTTCCAAGTTTGGAAACTTTACGCTAAGCCAATCAGATCAAACAGGCGGGCGATTTCTGCTACACTTCAGTGCACAACCTCCAACACCTGCCTGCTTCATGTTCATCCTTTCCAGGCAACAGTGCCGCCGACCAGACTCCGAGTGTGTTGCAGCCACCTCGGCAATCCACAGCCTGTGGCTTCAAGAAACACGTTCGGTATCGCATAGGCCACTTTACCCTTTCCGTCAACATGAGACACGATCTCATTCATTTCTCGAACAATTATGTCCTCTTGACGACAACCGCAACCATGTCTCTTCGTGGCTTATACCTCCCAAATTAGGATCATGATACTCAAGCAGTGCCATGCCCATGAACACACCGGAAGCAAAGGAGCAGACGCGCTCTACATATGCTGAACATTCCGTGACCACAGTTTCTTTGCCTTTGTTTATCTCTGTCGTGCTATCTGTTCTCATTCCAGTCCTTTTGCATCCACACACTCCTTCGGCTTGACGTCGACCATTAAGCATTGCTATCCAGTCTGCTTCTCAGCACCACCATACACTAATTACGCTTGCGCCGGTCGCTCTTCCACAATCCAAAGCCAAACAGCAAGTCCGGCATCAACACACCATCAGCCAATATGCACATCACGCAAACAATAGCTGCGACATTCGCGCTCGCATCTCTAGCATCATGCACAGAGCACATGGAGCGCGTCGTGCAGATCGTCACAGTCGGCGACAACACCGGCGCCCTCAAGTTCTTCCCCGAGAACATCAAAGCAGATGTCGGCTCAGTCGTCCAATTCCAGTTCTACCCAAAGGTATGCCTCCGGCCCTCCTGCCAGCCCACGATCGACATCGTACTAACCGAACCCGTGCAGAACCACACCATAACCGAATCCTCATTCGCCGAGCCCTGCGTCCCAATGGCCGCAAACTTAACCTCGGAAACCCGGCCCGGCCAAAAATCGGGCTTCGTCCCCGTGACAGACGACACCGAGTTCCGACCCGTCTACAACCTCATCGTGAACGACACAAAACCGATATGGATCTTCTGCGGCCAGAAACCGCATTGCGCCAAGGGCATGTCGATGGTCATCAACCAGAACGACACATCCGGCAAGACACTCGAGATGTACCAGGCGGCTGCTGCGCAGATTGCGCTTGGTAGTCCGCCTGCCGCCGCACCACCTGCGTCGAGCGCCGCTACAGTGGCTACTAGTGTTGCTGCTAGTGTGTTCGGAGGCGCCACGGAGACTACTGTTACACCGGCGGCTCAGACGAGCAGTCCTGATGCTGCTGGGCCGAGTTTGGAAGGAACGGTCACGAGTGCGGCGGTACAAACTGGGAGCGCGAGCGCTAGTATCGGGACTTTCACTGGTGCTGCTGTGCCGGCAAGGGAGCTGCCAGCTGTTGGGTTGTTGGCGGCAGGTGCTGTGTGGGCGTTGCTGTAGAGTTCGTTAGCAATGGACTCAGGCTTTGAGTGTTAGAATTATGGGCCCGGAATCCCCGTTCCTAGTGGCGTCTGTATAAATATCAGAATTAAATTGTGTGTCAGATTTTTGTTGTTGGTCAAGACATGTATCTCCTGATGTCAGACCTGCTAATCGAAGGAGGTGGTGCAAGCAGGATACCAGCAAGTTGGGGGACGAGGTGGACAATTTCTACCCCCGCCAAGCCCGACAGACGACCCTGCTCGTGCCCCTCACCACTTTAGATCTATATTTCACTCCCGAAAGTGACGCTAAAATGTGTTGCACTTTGACGCACAAACGAAATCCGGTCAGGTGGCCGAGTGTTTGTTTGCACCTACCTACCATGAAGCACTGTACCTAACGTGTATCAGGGTTATGGCGCTAGTTTCAGGCTCTACCTGAAGCATTCGCTCTTGAGAGTACTAGTGGGTAATGCCGGTATGTTTGGACATATCTTATGTTCAATATTGGTTTCTAATAAATCTGAAGCGTGGGTTCGAATCCCACCCTGATCAACCTTTCAAATTCTCCAGTTTCCGACTGTTGGATTCATTTTTGCCAAAGCTTAAACAAGCGGAAAGGGAGGCCAGATGGGCTTTTTGTGCAGACATGTGACGAAGGGCTCATGTTTTTGCTTCGTTAGCATGCTGTTGCGGACCGATAGAAGGAGAGGCGTAATTGAAGTGGGCAGCAGCGGTTGGCAGTATGGTCTTCAGTCCGGCGCTTACCCTTCCACCTGTGCCATCGAACGATCCTGACCTCGTAAGCAGTTCTTGAGCAGTATCATGATCACTGTGCTCAACTGGATACAGCTCAACGTAAGGAATTAGCCAAGCCCCGTTTAGAGCGATGTGGTCATGAGGGATATCAGCAAAATGTGCTCATTGCATTTACCTCCCTCACAGTGAGATCGAGTCTAACCTCATCAAGATATGCTGGATAAATGCAACGCCAATTGCAATGCCATCTTCGTCAAGAAGGTCCTCCGAGTTGGTAAACACGTTGTCCGTGTCCTTGTCCAAGCACAAGAGGCTGGAGACTACGACTTCGGTATAAGTCCTGCCCATCATGCTCGGTAGCTTCTCTCTGGCCATCTCCACGAGCAAATCCTTGATCTCGTTGGCTGCTTGGCGCTTGTTGTTCTTGTCGAGAAGTGCTTCGATCGGAAGAGCTGGGCTTGGAAGGACTCCATGTTCTTGGGTATAATCGACGAATGAGAACCAAAGACCAATCTCAAGCAGACAGACGCCCAGACTGTAGATGTCGTGTTGCATGGTGTAATATTCCTGTGGGCGTAGGCCTTGACGCGATGGGTGTCGGTAGACGTTGCGCTCCCATGCCATGTCGCTTATCAGACTCGAATGTGCCTCGGACGGACGAAGGCTTTCGAACCCTACTAGGAACGGAACACTCTTCTGTTTCTGGGCACTCTCCAGGACGATGATTGTCTCGGGTCTGATGTTCTTGTGAATGAAGTCAGCAGCATGCAGAGACGTCAGTGCTTTTGCCAGAGATTTTGCCAAGTCGACCTTGACGTCCAGGCTTGGCGAAGATTCTACAAGAATGGCTCGCAGCGACGACGGCGGACTGTCCTGCGGCGGAAGGCCAAAGATATATTGGTACTGTCGAGTCTTGGGAGGGTGCCCGTCGAGTTCGAGGATACCAAGACACCGCAGGAGGCTCAGGTTCGATATCTCAGGTGAAGATAGCAACCTTGCTAGTCCTCGCACAAAGCTTTTGGCTTGCCTCTGATATGTGCCATCTGGGTAGGTAGTGGTGTCTAGCAGAACTTGCTGGCCGGATTGCCTCAATATTGACAGGCTGAGATTCGTTGGCTCAATAGCAAGTCTCTCGTCGGTAAGGTAGTTGCTATGCACGAAAAGCGACTTCTGATCTCTCCGCACGGTGTGAGGCTGCTGTACGAGCTCTCGAATCTGCTTGATCACAGCCACAGATTCTTCTTTGTGATCAGCATCGGCCTTAGCCACTAGAGTATCAACATCATCATGCTGTATGCGGGCTAGAAGGTACCAAGAGGGGTCGAATGTGTTATGCCATGATACGAGGTCACTGACCAGCTGCTTGAGATGCTTCTCAAGAAGTGAGTACTTCAGGCGTTTGGAGAAAGGAGCCTCGATAGTCAGTTGTGCCACGTTGATTCCAGCAGCTAGGTCTTGTCCACTGATGTCAGCAAGTTTAACAAGTGCAGTCTGTAAGTGAACATTTAGTCTCCTGAAGCATTCTTCTTGGAATGTCTGCAAACGCAGGTTTTCCGACGGTGGCAGCTTGCGTACGAAGCTCATTTGTGTTGTAGACCGCAACCAAATACCCTCAATTCTGAGGATGAGGTCGTCAAGACGTTCATTTGCATGTTTGTAGGCCTTGTACCTCGCGACGAGCTGCTCACCGGTTCTATGTTGCGCAGAAGCTGTCAGCCGGGAGGAAAGGATGGATAGGAAAGAGCCAAGGACGATCTGCCAGTGGTCACTGGCTCCCCCCGGACGACCAATTTGGCCGGCATTTTGGTGGTGTGCAGTGAAAAAACCGGCCACTTTGGTTGTCCGGGAGGAGACTGGCAAGCGAAACTTACTTGATGGCTGTTTCCGCAGCTTGCCAGACGGCGATGCCCCCACTTATTCCGTCCATGCTGCCTTTATCTGCTTGACCTCGACAAGCTTGCCGTCGACTATCTCATGTATTCATTACGAGGGCTGCAGTGGTCGATCTCTCGTCGATAACGACATGTGCGTTCAAAAAGCCCAATATTAAATATCTACCTACGGAATTAGCATAGATTTTCAGGTGCATTAGTTTGCATACGCCTCGCTAGGGTCCTACCTAGTGTGGATGGCTCGACTACATGTGGCTGGAATGGCCCCCCCTTGCGGCCTTCAGTACACTTGACAGAGCCTCTCGGCCTTGGAGGACGATTGCTGGAGGTACGCCTGCGTTAGTGGTCCGACGTTGCCATTAGCTGTGACGCGCATCGCATGGCCAGCGTTGAAAGACTCATGGACTCTTGACCATGTCCGCCGGTCTGACTCCATTCCTCGAGTTGACCTACGACACCGAGACTCGCGACGATCTAGTGGATCACTTCCACCTCAATGCAGTACAAGAACAGGACGGTGCTGTCAGGCATGTCAACGATGGCAGCAGCGAACTATGGAGAAGAGAAGGCAGACCCATTGGGACGGGAGGCTTTGGTACAGCCTGGCTCGAGAGAGAAGCGGGCGGCAAGACAAGAGTTGTCAAAGAAGTGACCAAGGTCATACCACGCGTGAAGACACGATACTGGGTCCGGGAGCTTTCAACTATGGCTTTGCTGTCCAAGAACAAGACATGTTATCCAGAGTTCTATGGCTGGTTCCAGGACGAGTCGCACGTATACATTGCTATGGAGCACTTTCCTCTAGGCGACCTGCAAGCCTTTGTGAGCAATCGCCTTCCGCAAGATCAGGCATCTCTGGTGGTAGCCCAGATCTGCACTGCACTAGGAGTCATGCACCGCAGACGGATCACGCACAGAGACCTCAAACCTACCAATATTCTTGTTCGTCAACCACCGCCGAGATGGCACGTTGTAGTATGTGATTTTGGAGTTTCTAAAAGAGTCCGCGGCGCGACTACCGCCTTACATACATCGTTTGAGGGCGATTTCATGGCTCCAGAAATTCTAGGTTTCGTCGAAGATGGTACATCGGGAGAGTACACGAGCGCTGTTGACATGTGGTCTCTCGGTTGTCTCGCGTATTGGTTGTCGAAAATGAAGCTACCCGTGCCGCGACATAAAATGATGGCATACTGCACTCGCCCGTGGCTGGACGCCGCCAAAATCGTTGAGACCACAGATATCGATGAGGCTTGCAAGGACTTTATCCTTTCCTTACTGAAACCAGAGCCCGAGCAAAGGCTGACAGCATCGGCAGCTTCTGCACATGATTGGCTTCAAGGTGTGTCAAGGGGTGCTCCAGTCTCAGAACCGAAAAGTCAGAGTGAAGCAGATAGAAACGTGACTTATCGAAAGCTCTGCGATGAAGAGGTGCACAAAGGAGCAGAAACATTGCAGACTTTACAGAAACAGTCTGAGTTCGCGGATCCTGTCTCGGAAGATGCTCTCCCAGTGGTGTTAACGGCAGTACGAGAACGCGAGCCCGCAGTTACACAATTTCTCTCGGCCGTTAATGCGCCGTATACAGGGTCAAGCAGATCACCAAACAGGTCGAATTTGATATCCCCAGCCGCTAAAGAGGACGATCTGCCCACGAACATCCCATCACCCTCAAGCGAAGAACGCAACAAAGTCGCTAATACGGGCATGATTAGGGTAATGCGGGTGGTTTCGCACAACATTAGAAGGTCACCTATCCAGATACTATCTGGACTCGTACCTGCAATTTCTAAGAACCAGCAAGCCGTCCAACTAAGCAAGGATAACTGGGCGCCGTCTGATCCTGTTACACACTCCCAGCCGTCCGCTGCGGAAGGGTTGCAAACGGTTACGTCGGCTGAAATCTACAAGAGTCAAATGGCCAACAGGACAAAGCCCACTGATTCTGGCAAACAGTATGTCCAACATAAGCAAGAAGAGCGACTACAGAGCGCTGATTACGATAGCTACGGCAACGTTCAACCCCAAAGTGGTCGATCCGATGCTGCATATCAACATGACGCAGACGATCGCAGCGGAGACAAGGGTCCAAGTATATACAATGACATAGACCTGCCACGACATCACGATGTGTCAGAGGAAGACGAAGACGGCATACAAGTGTATGCTAGGAAAGCAGCGCGGGCTCGTGCTCTTCGACGGTCCGTCAGAATGCCGTACCCAGGAGACTTCGAAGAGCACGAGCCCGTGCTCTATTCTTACCAGGTAGCATCGCACACACAACGCAGAAGTAGTCAATCCTCCGAGACTTCAAAAGAAAGCTCAAGTCATCGCGAATCAATTCGACGGATGGTGCACGACCGCCACAAGATGACAGCCAATGTTGACAGCGCACAAGATTCATCGATCAACCCAGAAGACCTTGCCAACCAGTCAGCCAGGCTCAATGGAGAACAGCCTCGACGAGAAGAGAAGAAGCTCCGGGAGATCGACGTCAAGGTGCAAAGGGGGATGAACGAGAAGAGACAAGAATTATTGGCACGAGAGAGCCAGTTGCGAGAGATCGAGGCTCGTAATTCTGATGTCAATTTTGAGAACCCTCGCATACCACCGGCGTTCCCAGTCCATACTCCATCAGAAAGGATCAAGTTTGGCAATGTTCGCTGCAAGGACAACATCTGGTCGACGTGGACCAAAAAACAACTAGTGTTGGAAAAGGGAATGCTGGAAATATCCACCGGTCCCAATCGCATGCTAGAAAGGGTTGTCTTCCTTGACAGCGAAGTGCGTGTCGATAAATTGTTATGGGGGAACTTTGGGTTGCGGTTCAACATTGTGGCGGCATTTGATGGCTCGTTCATCACTGCAAAATGGAAAGTGGGCTCGAGCAATATGTATTGTGAAGCGGGCAGTCAGACAGAGGTAAGCGATTGGATCCAGGCTATCAAAGACGCTAAGGCCGCAACGCCGTGGGAGCTCGACGATTGCAAGGAGCGGGCACGAAGAACTGGGAAGGCCTACTTTCAGGGCTACGAAAAGAGATTATAAGTAGATTGGGGCACGCGCGAGGGCTTGTGTCCTATGTTTGACAGTGTATGGGTACGCACACATTGCTGCCGCGCGTCAAGTCACCACTTGGGAACATAGTATAAGCATCTATATTGCGTTCCAAGAACCACTATATGCATCATTCAATAGGACTATAAGCCCATCTAAATCCAGCTCGTGCTCCTGGTCCTCGTCGAGCACAAAAGCAGGCGCAGGTAGCCAGACCAGCACGTAAACCAAAACTCCTTTCCAATCCTGTCCCCTCCCAATCTCAACGCCATGCGCCGTGACCCTCCAGCGCCAAATCTATGCTCGCCTCGTATCCTCCAACGCCGAAACAATAGTGCTATAAGTAAATAGATATACAAACGCGTACCACAGGCGCGTGAGTCATAGTAGAGAACAGTGCACTCGCTGCCGTGCTGGATTGCCTCTCCTCGCTGTGACGAGAGTCCCAAACCAACCCAGTCAACCCGAATACTCCTGAGAAAAAAATGCTTGGAGGCTAACCGACTAACCTGATCCAATCGCTCGACTTCGGATACCGAGTTACCTCACCTCACCTGTTCTCCAGCACCTCAAATATCCCATCTAACACCACCGGCGGCGCTACAGTCGCACTCGCACTCGCAGGCGGCGGCGGCGGCGGCGGCGTCTCCCCCCTCAACCGCCTCTCAAACACCGGCGTGCTCGGACTGCTGCTCCTCGTCCTGCCTAGACCCTCCATCCCCCTGGTCGGTGTCCCCAGCGCCGGCGTCGTCGGTCTCGGCTCTAACATGCCCAGTCCGATCCCCTCTACGCTGCCGAGCGACGCGGACCGCTCGGCTTCAAGCGCCATGTCGATTGTGGAGGGGTAGCGTCTTATGCGGCCGCTGGCGCTGGCGCTGCGGTGTGATGTGCTAATGGTTGAGACTGGGGAGGGGGAAGAGTTGAAGGAGCTTGAGGGAGAGAACGAGGAGGATGAGGGCGAGAGTTGGGAGGAGGACGATGTGCTGGTGCTGGTGCTGGCGCTGGTGGCGTTGGCGTTGGCGTTATTATATAGGAACTCTGCCTCGAGGAGGTTGAGGAGGTCGGACACGGTGACGCCAGGCGGAAGATTGAACGTCGGCCTGCTGATGCGTTTGTAGGCTGGGGATTTCCTGGTGCTGCCGGTTGGCGTTGTTGCTTCTAGTGTGGCTATGCCTGTGCCGTCATCTATGTCGTCTTGGGATCTTTGCTGTCGGTGTTGCCGTGGACGGGCGGTGACGGTGGGGGCGCGGAAGATGGTTTGGAGAGAGAGGCGGATGCGTTGGGACTTGCTTAGGGTTCTTGACATGGCCGGTTGCTGCATGTTTGCGCGGGCGGTGTAGAGGGAGGAGGACGGGTTGTCGGTCTCGATGGCGGATATTGCTTGGGAGACGGCCATGTTTTGGGGTGCGGTGTGGTTCATTTCTTGGATGAGGTAGGTGAGTTGGTGCTCGTCGAGATCTGCCAGCAGGTCGTAGAGGGAGGTGATCGAGGACCGAGATGGGTGTGAGTGTGATTGGTGGAACTGGTGGTGTGTGGTTGAGGGAGGGGGAGTAGTTATGTAAGAGGAGAAGGACGTTGTTGATGTTTCCATGTTGGAAGCTGGAGCAGGTCGTGTCTCGGTGGTATTTCGAGTCGGGGATAGGCTATTGGTACGGCTAGGGATGCAATGGAAGGGCGGGGTTGCTTGCTGGACTGGAACACTGCAACGAGAATGAACGAGTGAAACAGCTGAGATGTCTTGGTTGAGAACTATGCGGATGACAAGGGCTAGATGAGTGTCCTGTGAAACAGCAACGGAAAGCAATGAACTGCAATCAGCCCAGGATATCAATATGCAAGGTACAAGGAATGAAGAGTTAAAGGGACGAATCGCAGTACACGACTTCGTCTAACGTCAGAAATGTAGAAAGTTCTCAGGCACAAGTGGATCAGAGCTGCAAGCTAGATCGGTAGCAGAGCTAGCTTGCAGGCTAAACGAAGGTGTAACAAGACCAGGGACTCCCGGTCGGAAGAGGCGTGCATAGTGAGAGTTATCACCCCACACTGCACCTATCGGGCCTGGCTGTTCATGAAGAACAGCACAAGCAAAGTCTTAGCTCTCCACGGTTTATAGGCTAGCATTACAAGCCGCACGTCGATCGTGAGCCCTTGAACATAATAATGCGAAGTAGCAGCAATAACGATACTCATGTCCCCTTGCATCTAACTTCCGAGGATGAGCATGTAGCATGCCGCTGTCATTTCGAATCAATTTTAATCCACTTCTGCATCAACCGCACCGCATCGCACGAGCAAAGAACATCGGCTGCAACCTCAAGACGCGATCGTGCAGCTCAACATGTACCAAGATGCACATTCAGTGTCAACACCTAAGATCTGCCTCGTCTACCGTTCAGGGGAGAACCATGTTTCGAGTGCTGCATCAGACCCTTGCAATCCAACCCTACAGTAGTGCCTCGGCTACTGTAAATGCGAGTAAGCACAGGGGCTGCACGCGTTTAAGTTACTCGTAACAGCACGCGTTTGTTGACGAATGGCAAAACTCGAGCTGATGCGTCTCAGGTCTCATTGCGCAAGAGCCCATGTCGCACTAGCCCTTGCACTTGCAAGAAGTTTCCTTCCTTGCATTCATTGTTTGCTTGAAGAGGTTGACAGCTTCGACCTCTTCGACGCGTCCTAATCAGGGAAGATGCGCAGACAGTGACCGTGTATCGACATGGATCTCGAGCGCGCCTGCCGCGGATCGTTCAGGTAGTTATGTGACCTGCCGCAACGTGTCAGGTGTTGTGCGACCGTACAGCCTGAGCATGTACGTACATCTCAGTGTCACCCATGATGGCAGGTGCTTAATTATTATGAGTAGACTTGAACAAATATTGGAGTATTATGGTCCTCTGTCGACACACTCCCTACTCGTATGAGAAGCCACACAATCTCCAACGGACACAAACCACTGTGTACATTTCTGTACCTCATTTCATATCGCTCATATACACTCGTAACGCCATCGCTATGCAAACATCCTCCCAACTATAGGTATTTCACCCCAGCCCCAGACTGAGATGACCTTTGCCCGATGCTTTTCGAGACCATCTAACCCGCTGCTGTATATGCTCATCCTACCATACGCCACGAATTTTTGTAACCGTAAATCATGCTTGCTCGCTCCCTCTTCTCGCCGTTGTATTCGATCTCCTCGTTGTGAAACTCCTTCTCAAGCTCTCCCCCCACGCTGATGTGTCGAAGCTCTCCATAACTCCGAGTCCCTCTCCGCTCACTCCACTGCTCTGCCTACTATGACCACCAAGGGTTGGCGTCATTGGTGGAGATCGGTCTCTGCCATAGTAAGCTGTATCGACTGACGACAGATGCCTCGGCGATGCAGCCGGACTCGATCCGGGAGAAGCGTCCCTTGGCGATCTGTTACTCAAGATGGATGACTCTCGAGACAAATCGGTGTTGATCCTTGGTACCTCCGGTGTCACCTTCCTAGGCGAGAGGGGTGCAGTCTCTGTGAAATCCCTTGCAATTGCCTCGTTGCTCGCGTCGGGACTCTCATCTGGATTGTCGATGTAGATCTCGGGGATAGATACTTGCGGTGGAGCATCGACACGAGAATCTCTTCTTGCTTTTTGGAATTTCTTGAACTTTCTCTTCCAATGTAATGTATCGAAGAACTTGATGACAGTGTTACGGCGAATGGTTTCCTGTACCCTCTGGATTCGTGCTCTGCGACGCAAGAATTCCTCGAGCCGTAAGCTCTTGCTATCACTGATTACGTTGTAGTGCGCGAGAATCATTAGACACGAGGTAAAAGAAATCCCTTTGTCTGGGTCAGCTGAGAGCAGCATCTCCTGGTGAAAGATTTCCATTCGCGTTCTCCGGGTTCGGATCTCCTCCAGAGGAACTGCATTCAGCCGCGCATTCAGCATGTCGAGATCGATGCCCGCAACAATGCGCCTGTTCGCCGCAGAGTCGCCCGGCTGTACAGAGCAGTCTTCGACAAGGTTCCTGACAGTGAAGTCGCCATCGTAAATACGCATGGAGAAAGGACCCGAAAGCTCTCCCAGCAGACGTGGGAAAGTCGCTTTTGAGATATAGCCAGTACCTTTAGGGTCAAATTCTGCCCACGCTGCTTTGAACCGGCGGATTTCTTCACGGCCCACGATACTGAGACCTCCGCTTCGTTGGTAGACATATGAGAAGCTTTCGAAGATGAGCGATACGAACAACGACACGAAGATGTACATGCTGATCAAGTTCCATGCAACGAACAGTCCTCGTGCCCAGCCTTCGCTCCCACAATCGCCGTCAAAGAAGGTGTCCCCAATGACGCAGAATGGTGGTTGAATCTGTGCATAATCTTCCATCAAGCCGTTCCAGCCTTCTCCAATACTCATTCTGAAAAGGAGAATCAAAGCCTTTGGCACATTGCGGAAATTGACGTTGCCACTTTCGTGCTCCCCGAATCTGGTCAACGAGAAAGCCTGAGTCATTGCGATGGCAAAGACCAAGAACAGAACAAACCACGTTGCCAATAAGTTTGCTATCAGTGGAAGGGACGCAGCTGCTGTCTTGAAGAGCTGATCCAACTGGTTGTTTCTTGGAATGAGCAGGAACGGGATCGAGACCAGGAACAGCTTATGCAACTGCTCGATTATCCGATTCTGCACGCTTCCAAGGGCCATGAGCGAGGTCACAAACGCGCCGAACACAGCTGGGACCGAGAACAGATCCCAAGCGCTGCGGCGAAAGCGGTGCCAAGTCAGGCCGACGATTCTGATGGCAATGTTGGCCATGAATACCAGCTCGAACAGGATGAAGATGACAGATCTCGAATACTCCCACCACAAAGGCTCCGGGTAGTATTCGACAACCAGCAGAGCCAAATGTAACAAAAGAAAAGTTGTGATGAACCTGGGATATCTGCCTCGTTTCTTAGTTGCAATCTTGTAGCACCATCGTTGAACCTTTCCAGTCTTCTCAGTAAGCGACTTCTTTGCAGGGGTTATCCGTTTGAGCAGCTTCCGCAACTCAAGCCAGGATCGTTGGTCGGCAGTAAGATATGCTACCCCGGTCTGCTCAGTATAGTTGCGCATGAACACAGAGATGAACAGTGTCAACACGAAGACAGCTCCAAGCAGGTTGAAGACGATGAAATAGACAGCATTGCCTTGAGCCGAGAAGTCCTGAGGTTGAAGGCCAACACCCGTCACGGCCATGCCACTTTGCAACACACCGGTCCAGCCTTCTTGGGAGACAATTTGGAAGAGAATGAACAAGGCGCTGGCAAAATCGTCAAAGCTGTACTGTGGGTTTGATACTGTCCTAGGCGCCAGAACTGGCCAATTGTAGATTGTGTTGTTGTACTCGTTGACACAATTTGAAAGCAGTCCATTGAAGTCTCCATCGTTGCACGACTCAAACCTGCCGTTAAAAAGGTTCAACCCTAGTATGGCGAAGGGAATGAGCAAGCTGAGTGAGACGAAAGCTGCAGATAACACTTTGTAGCCGCCAACCACGATAACAGAATGGAATGTGTCGCGGGCACTATCACTGATGTTGAGCAATCTTAGAGCCCTCAAGGCTTTGAGAGCACCCACGCCTCGGGTAATGGAGTCCTCTTGTGCCAGTGTGGTAGAGACACTTACCCATAGACTGGTCAGCACAACCAGATCGATGAGACCCCAGATACTTCTGAAGAAGGCGTTTGGTGTATAGAAGAAGCCGTCAGCAATGACCTTGATCAAAGCCTCGAGGGAGAAGATGATGGCAAATCCCAGATCTGTCCAGACCAACCAGTTATTGTATAGGCTGTCGGCCTTGAAATGCTGCTTCTGGTAAAGTGGAGTAGTCACGCACGCAATAACCACCATTGCCACGATCGCCGCGTACGTGAACGCGGAGAATGCGTACCAAGCCGGTTTCCAAGGCATGACACCTTCCACGCGATCATCTCCTCGCGACGGACCGACAATATACTGGCAGAATTTCCGAATCGGGTTGTCGGTTTTGAAAATAAACAAGGAAACATTGTACTTAGGATGCCGCGTGAGGTACTGTCGTTGTGCGCGACGCCGGTTCTCGTTCGTTGAGGCAACCTGCTTAGCCATAGCTCGAGCGTCGAACTCCTCGTTTGCCCGGATTGATATGTGGTGGGAATAGAAGGGATTCGGATCTTTGTGGTTGTAGCCACTAATTTTCGCCCAGATCTTCGAGAAGAAACCAGGCGCAACGGTCGCCATTGGCAAATTTGAGAGCTGCGCTGAGACTGGCCGTGGTCTGTTGCCTTGTGCCTGTTCCTCGAGGAAGTCAGTGACAACAGCATCCTTAAGCAACTGCTCCATGGTAGCACCGCCATATTCGAGAGCATCTCGGTGGCGCAGTGAGTCTCGCCCCATTTTGAACATTGATGACAGGGCGAGATTACCTCCTGCTGTTCCATGCATTTCCTTCTGTTTAAGAAAAGCTTTCATCTGCTGCAAGCGCTTCTCGTCTTCAGAAACATCGAAACTCTCCTGAATGACGGCAATAAACATGTTAAGGACAATCAAATTCGCCATAATGAACCACAAGACACAGAAGGCTGCCCCTAACCACGCAGTATCCCATCTGACATTGAATGTTGTAATGTAGTACAGTGTTGTAGTCCAATTTTCGCTTGAGAAGATGATGTACATCCCGATGAACGAATTCCATATGTCGAAGAATTGAACAAGAATTGTATTCCCCGCAGCGTCTTCGGGAGGTATGTCTCCTCGAAACATTTGTGAAGCCATGATCGCCGCAAGAAATGTAAATAGGAAGACGAAGACAATCAAGTTCAAGAGACCGATGGCATTGCCGAAGACGAGCATAATCAACTCGCGGGTGAGCGGGACGGCCAGAACCACTCTGTAGGCGCGAGCAATTTGAAAGATCGTAAGCCAGGCATATGCTTCCCCAGAGTTGCGGATTGGAGGGATCTGAGTGATGGTCGTGACGATAGCCAGAAGAAGATCCGTGCAATTCTGCCCACTGCCAAAGAAGTGTCGCCAATCGCAGGCAAAGCGCATGATGATCTCGAGCAGAAGCAGAAGAGTTACCACTGTTTCCGTATTCATAATGAAGGACTCTCTCCAGTCGCCCATTGATGCGCTTCGAAAGCACATCACGATGAGGTCGAATGCAATGATCACAATCCAAAAGTATTTCGTCTTCGCAAACATTGCTTTCAGCTTGTTCACGCGAGTCGGCCTGACGTCTTCCTCGAGATCTGGCTCATCTACCTCGGCGGTAGTGAATGCACTCTGTTTACTTTCTTCTCGTATGATCTGGAAACAGGAAGTGATGACCGCAATGAGTAAGTTGACAAGCCACAGACTCAGCACGACTATGCCGACGGCGAAGAATAGTGCTGAGATGAGATAGTCTGAGTCGACAAGGTAGTACATCAGGTCGCTCCAGGTGTTTGAGCTGATGATCACGAATATTAGCTCCATGGATTGTGCTATATTGTCGAAGCTGACCGTCCCATTGTATGGGTTGAGTTCGTTCTCAACGCAAAGCGAGTTGATGGGGCATAAGTATCCTTTTGCATCCGCCGCGCCGTTAGAACCGTCACCCCTCAGCCATGGCATGGGGCCGCCGGTTGCGTTGAGGTAGCCGCCGCAGAATTGGATGTTCCCAGTCGCCAGGTTCATTGAATAGTTTTGGCCTGTCCCATCATCACCGACCCACACGCACGTTCTTTTCAAGCTCGACTTGAAGCTCTGTACTCCGACAATGCCGAAGATAAGCCAGAAGAAACCAATAAGGAAAGCAATATTGACGAGCAGAGGCGCTGCCTTCTTCAAGCTCCTCAGAATGATTGTCGTACCTCCTGTCAAACCCAAGAGTCGCAGGATTCGTAGACAGCTCAACATGTTGAAGATGTAAACGTGGTAGTGTGTGTCAAGACTACTGAGTTGCATCACGAAAGATATCCAGTATGCCACCACAGCGATTAAATCAAGACGATTGAAAGAATGTCGAAGGAAGGCTCGTTTCGCAAGGCGTATCCGCTGTTTCTGTCTAGAATGGCCAGGACCTTGTTCGTCTGGTAGGCCTGTGAAAGCGCGCACAATCGAGGGCTGGAAGTCGACGCTCGCCCGTGGCTGAGGCTTGTCGTCGTCTGGTTTGTCGTACATTGTGAAGTAAGAACCGAGCTTGGCCTTGACACCTGCTTTAAGACCACGACTTCGGTCTACACTGCTGTAATCGGTAGCGTTAACAACAAAACCAGAGACAATCGTTCTTGCAATCACCTCAACTGTATACACGCAGAACAGGCCAAAGATAGCGTAGTCGAAGGCGGAGCGACCCCACTTGCGTGACTCTGCCTGCATGTACCGCGCATCTGCTGCTGCGTTGACAGCAAGCAGCACAGTCTGGGCCACTATGAGTACCAAGATGATAGGCTCGGTTGCTGGATGGGTCAGGAGCTCCAATAGCCATTTTCTGAGAGCATTTTCAGGACCGAATATGCCTAAGGACTTCCCCTTCAGTGGATTGAGATGACGCACTGGAGGCGTGAAAGGAGCAGGCGGTGGCCCATCTGCTGAGATCTTCTCGCTGGGCGAATCTTGGTTGAGCTGATCCCCTGGCGTGGCCGGTCCAACTTCGACATCCTCCGAATGAGGCTTCGCCGTACTCGTTTGTCGTAGACGTCGGACGGTAGATTTCCGACGTAGGTTCTGTTCCACGATTTCGGAGTCATTGCTGATGTTCACTACTCGCTCAGAGATGCCTCGAAAGATCGATCCGGCCCTAGCCAAGGGTGATGGAGATGGCGACCGAGAGCGGCTTCGTTCAGAGCTGCGACGGCCTTCGGATGAAAGGCGCAGGATGCCACTGCTAGCACTTGGTCGCCGTGCGGGGCCCACGCCCGTGTTGAGATTTGGCAAGTCATCGCCTAGATAGGAACCTCGCGGGTCTCTGCTGCTTCTCGATGGCTCACCCAGAAACTGTACACTGCTTCTTCTCGTATGCCTGTTGTGTCGTTGACCAGAATCTGTTCCTGGACTTTCTTTCATTGCCGACCGCAGACTAGTATTCGAGGTGAGAGGAGTGAGATCATCGTCATCCTGGGGAGACAACACATTGAGGTTGTCCGTCGGCTGGTTGGCAAAATCTCTTTCTAATGGGGGGTCTAACGAGATGGTCGGGCCTTCAAAGGACAAGCCGACGTGTGCACTTGCAAATGCATGCGCATCCTGCGGCAAGTCGAAGTGATCGTAATTGGAGGGACTCCGTTGCGGAGGCTCTATCCTGCTGTCGATGTGAGAGTCCGTGGTTATAGGTTGATATTGCCTACGGGCAAGGAACGAGGGTGTGCGACCGTGGCCAATGCTGAATCGACTGGAATTGGATGTTCGACGAGAATGAGCGGCAGCCGCATCCGGAGGTCTTGAGAGGTTTCGCAGTGGTATCGACTGAGGTGCAGGATTATCGGGGGAGGGGCTGCGGCGTGAAGCCATGTTTGGCATCTGCCAGGTGGTCGCTCCTGCCACTTGTCGCGTACGGTCACGCTATCTGACCCAACGCCATGACGGCATCTAACTATCGAGTCGCTGTCCCTCTCGTTCGTGACTGCTATAATTTATTCCTGTAGCGACTAAATGCTCTATTTTTGTCTTGACCAGTGGGTAGTGAGGGTGAGAGCCGTACAAGAGGGGAAGCAGAGCTGTTGATCTTGGTTCAGTGGCAATTAGCGATCGTCGATAGTGGTACAAAAGTCATAACACGTTAACACAATACTGTAGAACCGTCCAAAATTGTTGAGGAATATGGCTATGGTGCAGTCGATCAGAGCGACGACATCTGCAGCATGTGGAACACCCTTGGGGTCCTCTCAAAGGCAGTTCCCTTGCGCTATGTTCAAAGGAGCTAAGTTAGGCTGTCTTCAGCGGATTGGCTCCTTGAGTCCCGACCGGGGCTGGTTGGTATGGAGGCCAAACCGCCCCCTTGGCATTCAAGCCACCTCCCTGGGCTTGAAATCTCACGCTGCCAGCGCAATTCGTGGTAAGGCGTACTTTGGTCTTCTAGGTTACAGGTGATACGGAGGCTTATTGCTCCCGAACGTACAGCAACGCTTGATGAGTACAAAAGCTGGTGTAAAGATAAATGATGAGCTGCTAGCGTCCACATAGCACAGATCTCTAAAGACACTGTTAGACATTTGTTCGCTATTGCTTGTATGCTTCTGAGTCTGGTGACGTATCAACCTGGAGTTAACTCGTCTCCATTTTATCATCTTCGTCGCCGTCTCCCTTCACCAAGTCTTGGACACCTTTGAGGAAAGCTTCGACAGCTTCTCCCCCACCAAGTGGCACACCACCTCTACGCATATAACCACCATTCTGCAATGGCACATTCAGAGCTTCACCAATACTCGGCAGACCTCCATCTCGTAAGGCAAAAGTCAAGCTCGCTAAGCTCTGCGAGAACTGTGGCGACCTCAATACCCGTTTTATCAGGTCTCTCTTCTGATTCAAGTCTAATGTTGTGGTAGAGTGGTCGTCGTCATCGTCTTTAGCCAGTGATGCTAGATTCGGCGGCAGAAATTGCAGGGCTTCGTCGACTGTACTTTCCGAAGCTGCATCTACCCATGCTACTGTCGATGCTGGCGTAAGCAGATCTTGTAAAGTTGTGAAGAGTTTCTGCTGTTGACCCTGTCCGCCTTGACCCCCTGCTGAACCAGGCATGGATCTAATGAAGTTCTGTATTATGCTTTGGGCATCCATAGCGCCTCCCGAGCTAAAGCAGGTGTCAGCATACAGCGGAGAGCGGAGCAGTATATTGCATACTTAGGGGCTTGTGACCTACGCTCGTCCCCCGTCTGCACCGCCTTCTCTAGCACCTTCACCCTCGTCACGAATGTCACCGCCTGTGGCTCCCGGGCCTGCTCCCCCGTCCCCCTGGCCCTCGACGTCCTCCATGGTTGCATCATCGTCGTCGTTGGGCGGGTGTCCAGAGCGCATCTCTGCTACGGCTTGCTGGACATCGACTTCTTCTCCCTGCAGCAGGCTGTTGACGACTTGGCCGATCTTTAGATCTCGTGAGCTAAAATGTGATGGATCGCCATTGGCTGACTGGCTTTTCGACTGCAGCCAGTAGAGATGTCTTTGCGAGCTTGAGGAGAACTTCAGCACAAATATCCGACCGTTGACCTGCTTCTTCTGGTAGGGTGTGAAGGAGCCGTCGGAGGGGAACATGATCAAATCGTCTTCTGGCTCGTCAAGAGAGGCCGATCGCGGTCGCCAGCAGAAGTGCATGAGATCTTCTTCAGAATATAGGTAGACATATCCAGGTGTAGGCTGAGGTCTGACCTTGCCCGTCGATTCCTGCGGCGATGGGTCAGCGCAGTGCGAGGAAGCAGTCTCGAGCACTTACATCCACTTCGCATTTGCCTGCTTTGAAGGTAATAAGTGGTGCGACAGACATTTTGGAATGTCTTGGAAAGTGTCTTGCCGCGGCGTTGTATGGATTGGATGAGGAATGAAGTGTCCAAGCACAAGTAGGCGTCGTCTGCGGACTGCGGACTGCGGAGTTGTTACCTGAGGCGTTGACGCCAAAAGACGAACTTACGTAGTACGTACCCGTGCCTGCGACCTGGTCTCGCTTCAGCCAATCACGGCAGCAAGGCGGGCACTAACCTGGCTTGAAAGGGCAAGTGCGACGAGCAAACCCAACAAACAGGGCCTTCCCGCCAAGCATTGTGCGGAAGCACACAAGAAATCGACACTAGGTCATGCTGCCATCCTCAGCCTACAGCGAACCAACAACTACCACACGTCTTCCCCTACCCTCGTCCTGAGTATACTTCGCCGTCGGGACCGTTCCTTTCAACCAAACAGCCTTCAAGATGTCTGCCGCCGACGCCAACCAGTCCACCACCAAGAAATTCGGCAAAGGCGAGAGGACGATCCCACACCACAGCCAGAAGGCTTCCCGCTTCTACCCAGCCTACGACGACAAGCAGCCAAAGAAGGTACGTGCGGTCCATGCGCTGCACATAATGCGCCCATGTGCTCGGCAGAGAGTTGCAGCTGGAGCTCGGTCACTAACACCCAGTGCAGAATCGAAAGTCCATTAAGCCCACAAAGTACCGCGAGTCCCTGCAACCAGGCGCCGTCCTCATTCTCCTTGCCGGTCGCTTCCGAGGCAAGCGAGTCGTCCTCCTCAAGCAGCTCGAGCAGGGAACACTTCTGGTTACAGGTCCATTCAAGATCAACGGTGTACCGCTGAGGAGGGTGAATGCACGATATGTTATTGGCACATCGACTAAAGTCGACCTGAGTGGTGTGGAAAGCTCAACGTTAGACAAGGTCTCTAAGCCAGAGTACTTTGTGCGAGAGAAGAAGTCCAAGTCGGAGAAGAGCGAGGACGCTTTCTTCAAGCAGGGAGAGAAGCCAGAGGTACGTGGCGATATAAGAGTATTGCAGCCCGCGCACTGACACTTCATAGGCAAAGAAGCCAACCTCCGCCCGTGCATCCGACCAGAAATCCATCGACAAGCCAATCCTTGACGCCATCAAGAAGGAAACCATGCTCGCAAGCTACCTTGCCTCCAACTTCAGCCTGAGACACGGCCAGCGACCACACGAGATGAAGTTCTAGATTATTACTATTGCGGCGAAGAGACCTTGTTGGGGGCAATCGATGATGCTTTTAGGTTGCAGCCCTGGAGAGGTGAAGCGGAGCAAAGAGTTGTGTTTAACATGGTCTTTCTCGAGGACCAGTACTGTCTGATGACGAGAAGAAATGACCTCAGCATCGAGTGGAGGTCCAAAGTCCTGCTGCGATCATGCGCGAAAACATACCACACTGCGAGATCATGTATGGCACCGTGGCTACCGAGGAAGCTTGCGACTTGAGCTTAATCCAAGTCAACTAGAAATTTACAATTTCAATACAGCACCTGTCCCGCTATTCGTGCTGCGCCGGGTGAGGTGCGATGGCTAATGCTGGCAGGCACGAAGGATGGGGAGAGTAAGCCATCGGAACATCATAGCCCAAAGGAAGAACGGCACTGGTGTATGTCATTGTCAGGAATGGATCTCTGCGCCATATCATCGTGCCGAGCGCAGCTTACGCCTCGTATCCTCTCCACCTTGGTCATTCGGAGTCACTCTCACTTCTCGTCCTTCTGGTCCTCATTCGCGGCTTTGAGCCAGGATTACCACTGCGCTTCCAACCACCAGCTGCTTTCCTGACTTGAGCGACTCCTCGACCGGCTTGCTTCATCACCGTGCCCTGTACGTCAGCTTCATCCACTTCGTCCATAATGTCATCCGTGGCATCTGTCCCAATACTGGTGCCGGCCAGCCAGTCGCATAAGCCCCATGTCCCAAAGTTGCCTCTCCCACCTGTCACACAATGAACCTCGTTCCTGCCTGCAATGCCGCCCAGGACGAAATGAGTGGGCAGCCTTGCATAGCCACAGTGCGTGAAAGTTTCCTCCAAGCTGACAATAGCCAGATACAGTATGAATGTTAGCGCATGGAATCGCCAAAACATGGCTGGCAGATACATTGGCAGGAACATTCTCAGCAGGTAGATGAAGGGCTGATCATACGTCGGGCTTAAGGGGAAGGGTGCCTTGACGGCTTTGTGGTACCAAGCTTGGTGCATTGCTGAAAGGTCTCTTACAATGGCATTCGCTGGACGCGCACCACCATGCAATAGATACCGATGCACAACCCAGGTAAGCACATCCCTTGCAACCAGTCCCTTAAGGACATCTTTGACGATCCCCCACGGCAAGGGCAACGTCGTCGTAATTCTCAGCGCCGCATGTCGACCCATTTGCATGGTCAGTACCCACTCCAGCACCCCCTGCACCATCACTCCAAACACCACATTGAACACACTCCAGCCCACGATCTTGGCAAACCTAAACACGTCCTTCCTCCCCGTATCCTTCAACGGCAATGCATCATCGCCCAAACTCTTGAACGATGCGCTCACTCCAGGAAACAGGACATCGACCAGCAGCATGGCAGCGCTTGGCAGCACATAGAACAAGATCTTGACCGCCAAACTTGCAACAACCTCGACTCGAAGAGGGTGATGCGACAGCACCAGCGTGCTCCATGTGAGGTAGAAGAACAGCAAGTTCAGACTCGTGCTGTACGATGTCATGGTTGGGATGAGCAAGAACGAGAGGAACGGCAGTCCAAGGATCGCGTCGGTGGTATGTCTTAGGGCGCTGTATGTGCCCGTGAAAGGCGACGTGACGGTGTCGAACATGCTTCGTGCCACGGACGGCGGAGGCGGACATGCAATTGCATTGGGGAGGTAGGAGGAGACGGTGGAGGGGAGGTAGCAGGAGGGGTTGAAGTCGGAGAGCGCGACCATTCTGTGCTGCTGTTCAAAACCGCCTCGAATGTACAGTGGGATGTGCCTATATGTTCAGATCCGCGTCGTAGGTCGGATACGCAACGACAAGCGCATTGCGACGGGTCGGATAGGGTAGCATCGTAAATGCGACCGCCTGCTTCCTATTATTAGGCACCAAAAGTGAAAACAGGATGGCTGGACACTGGTCTGAGAAGAAATGGTCAAACTCCGCCGACGTCATTATATGCGCTTGATGTTTTTATGCTCGACCTTACAAGCCTCTGTCCGCGGTGCTTATAAACGCCAAGACTGTATCATGCAGCGTCCTCGCTTCATCGGTTGCACAACCGTATCCAAACAGCGATACTACTACGGCATCTATTGAACTGTTCATTCATGGAGTGCTTATTAAAAGCATGATAGTAGGTCGCAGCTTTTGCCTGCAGCAATGGAAGTCGCTAAGCGAGATCGTCGACCTCGTTTTCTGAAACATTCTTATTCCGGGTTGAGGAGCTGACATCTAAGCCCACTTTGACAGTCGTCGATCATTTGCGCACTCAAAGTTCACTTCGACCATCGTTACTATCGAGCGTGCGATGTGACATGAGGACCGCTGATTCTGTGAAGAACATGTGAAGAAGTCACTACGGCGAAAGACTTCCCTCCCAACCACCGCCATGACGACGAGACCGTCCTACGCTGCAATGGCGCAGCACGCTTCTTTCGAACATGAGCGGCTCAAGCTGTCTGACAAGTCCATCAGACTATTCCAGGTGCAACGTGGCGAAAAGAATGAACCGCTCAGCCTGAGAATGACACAATTTTCGGCGCATCGACGCCCAAAGTACAAAGCGGTGTCTTATACTTGGGGCACACCCCAGAATCCAAGGCAGATACTAGTAAATGGTAAGGCGTTCGCACTGCACGTCAACCTATGGCATCTGCTCTATCACCTCAGACTCGAGAATGAGGTATCGTTCCTATGGGCAGATGCGCTTTGCATCAACCAGTTCAATTTGAAGGAGCGCAATTTTCACGTTCAGCTCATGGGCAAGATCTACGAGAAAGCCGAATCCGTAATTGTCTGGCTTGGCATACCTTCTCCCGACAGGGTCGAGGCTCGTGCTATGGACTTTGTCAAAGAAATTGCCGCGTACCGAAGAACGCATTCCGATGCGATGTTCATCAATACGTATACTCGAGCAGACCTGCAGCATCGGTGGCAGACACTGCTTAGGATGTGCAGTCCTTCGGATCCCGGCTCATATTGGAATCGAACCTGGGTCATTCAAGAATTCCTGTTTGCGCAAGCCGTGGAAGTGTTCGCCGGTAGACACAAACTAGAGTGGGAAGACTTCGAAGATTTGCTTGACTTGCTAAGGATGCAGCCGGTTCTTGCGAGCAATGCAGTCATTTCACAAATCGTGCAAAGCCGTACGGCTCGGTTGACACTGCGGCGCAAGGCTGGCAGCCAGTCGAGCCTACACGAGTTGTTGCAAGAATACAGCGATTCAGCCTGTACGGAAAGGCGAGACAAGGTGTATGGCATTCTCGGTCTTGCGAGCGACTGTATCGAAGATTCTGAAACTGGTCAGACGACGGGTATCCACCCAGACTACGAAACCCACATCGTTAATGTCTATCTGGAAGCGCTCGACTGCATACAGGCCTCACTCCCATCAAACAAGGTAATACCTGCGGCCGCACTCCTCATCCTGCGATCCTTGCACATCAGACACGACGACCTTTCTGGCTTCATCATGAAGGCTATGCTGACGAATGCAATTGATTTTGTGTCTGCACATCGCTTGACAATCACTCCAGAGTACGTCTCGCCAGTCCTGAAATCTTGGCTGTGGACAAGCGTGAGAGATCTACAACAAAAACTGGAAGCAGAAGACTGGGGCCAGTACATTGGGTACCAGATTCAGAAAGTGCGTTCGAGCTCACTAACGCCTGCAAGGGACAGAGTACGTCGATTGTCATCGAACACAAAGGTCATTCATGCGAGTTTGCCTTCCGACTTCATCCGGAATATGACCGAAGCCGCGAACCTTTGCGGCGACCTTTCGTCACTTCATAACTATCCTTGTAATCACAACCTTCAGATGCCTACTGACCATATACCGCTCCACGCCCAAGACAAGGCCAAATACGACAATCCGAATCTTCGAAAGCCTTCAGTCGTTCTCGAGCAAGACCCACAAAGTGAAGTACTACGACTGGGCTATGCCTGCACGAACACGCAACGTGGCGACTTCATAGTCCAATTCCGAGGGCTGGACACCGCACTGATTGTACGCCAAATCTGGCACGAATATAAGCTGGTGGGCAAAGCAATGATGGTGAAGCATGCGGATCTCCAGTATGAAGAGGCGATTGACCCAATATGCGATGCGAGCGTTTGGTCTTCCCATTGTTGGCGCCAACACAATCCCGACTCTGTGCACTTCGACACTGATGCTTTGTCACTAGCTGAACTAATGTTGAAGACGTGACCAGGTGAAGTGAATACTCTTCTGATCATCCATCTAATACTCACACATCATGAGTCTCGTACTGTCGATGTCTCAAAGATAGTATCGCCAATATGGGTGCTTCTCCATGAGTCCATCCTCGTCAAAGTCTACAACTCTAGCGGGCGGGATGCCATGGATCCGGTCCCTGCGCCTGTCCTCACGAAGGTTGATCAGTATCACAGCGGCAGCTCCGATGCCTGGCCGCGCTGTGGCTGCAATGCCGAACAACATTGTCGGAACTTCCTCTGGGGAGAAGAGAATCTGCCAGTTCCTAATACTATCGGTGCTGTCAACCTGAGCGACGCCATACGCTATCCAACCAACGAAGGCTCCTCGCGAATGTTGTAGCACTCAGATAGACGCATATCCAACGCCTCCATTCCGCTCTGGGATGGCGTCATATACGGTGCTCCGCTTATGAACGCCGTTTCGAAAACGCCTAAGAAGAATCGCACAACGTGGATGCCATGAGCGCTGCCAGAGACGGCCTGAAGTGTCGCCACGACGCCCCAAACGATCATGGCTCCGCTCAAATCCGTGACCGCCGGACATATCGCATGCCGATAGGATAATACGCTAAAGATTCCGGAGGTTTAGTCCTATTTAGCTGCGAGGCTTAGTTACGCCAAGGCTGTAAGCGGCCCAATGCACATCAGAACGCACCTGCTTCGGCATTTTCCCTTATATCCGAAAATGGCGCTCCGGCGCGAGTGGTGTGGAAGGTGCTACGCTAACAGTAGAAGTCGCGTTCTTGTCACCTTCCCACCTCCTTGACTTGTTATTTGCATCTAGAAGTTCACGTCTACAAAGGCGACCCCTAGTGTTACGGCCGAGGGACTTAACACCACCTTGATGGAGGGACAACCCTGCCGACGTCGACGACCAGCCCTGTCATGCGTTGAGTGTCGGCGCCGCAAGATCAAGTGTGACCGAAACGACCCTTGCGCACATTGTGTCACCGCCAAGACTCGATGTACCTTCAAGATCTACAGCAATGAATCCGTCTTGCGGCAGCAACCCCAACAAGGCAGCGCATCGGGCTCGACGTCAAGCCCGTGGGCCAACGCACACTCGCCTTTAGCTCAGACTCAGCAAACAAGCGCAAACAGGTTAACTGTAGAGTGTGATAACCACGCATCAAGGCCCGGAATTGTCACGGCAGCAGGGCAGAATGACACTCCTGATACTAGTACATTTGGCCGCAACAAACTCCCACCACCAAACCGTACCCAATACGTAGAAGCGGACTTCCGAGATCTTTTGCAACGGGTAAGGAAGCTTGAAGGTTCTGCAGCATCGAGTCCCATGCATGGGTCCTCTGAGACTAATCGGGACCTACTCGTGCGCCAGTCCGGATTGCAAGATGCGCAGATAAGCGTTAGTAAAACGAGGGTCTTGAGATGGAGCCACTGGATGGGCGCGGCTCCTGCGGTACAGTCTACATTATTGTGCGTCCGTAACCCTTTACTGATCAACTTTCAAGTTTCAAACCATTATTGCCTGCTATACTGGGGTTTGCGGTAATAGCAGTGGACCTTTATTCAAGGGCGCTGAAACCGAAGCTCTAGTCATCCAGATCAGAAATCTCCTCAAAAATGCAAAGATATAGCAAGGGGTATCAAGGCACTGGTGTAATAATACTATCCAATAGCTTAAACATCCAGCTCGACCGATGACGAAGAAGTAGCCGGAAAATACAAAGGTCACATAGTTGCATGTGACGTGCAGTCATCATGAACAAACGGCTCCTCGCCTCTCTCTATCCGCCACCGATTTGTCGCCTCTAACGCACTCGGCAAGCCTTTGAACAACCACCCCCATTTCCTCAGAAACCCTTCCGACATCTCCCACCCCATGATGTCCCAGGGCGGCGACCACGCAATGATGCCGCGTCGCTCGAGCTCGTCGTCGGGAAAGCCCTCGTACAGCCCGCCGATGCAGTCAGCCCACAGCTCGTCCTCGTCGAACGTGCCGGCGGCCCGGATCAGGCGGTCTCGTCCCTCGGGATACGGGAACAGGTCGATCCAGTCGCCGTGCGGCACCGTTTGTTGAAGGGTGGTGGGCAGGAGCGTTGAAGGGAGAAGTTCGGGCTTGGTAGGGTAGGGGACGACGTGGATAACTTCCTCATCACAGTCGAGCGGCGTGACGAGAACGCCCGAGATTAGAGTGCGGTTGACGGCCAGGGCGCGGAGGGCGTTGAATTGGAGGAGTGTGATGAGGTGGTCTGGACAGAGGGGGAAGACAATGTTAAACTGCTCTTTTGTAGGTTTACCTGGCAGCAAGGGATTTCTCGCATTGTATAGTTGCTTGATACGGGATGCTGGGACTGTGGAGACGGATTGCTGCTCAGTGTCCCAGCATTCCACCAGCGCTTCTGATTTGATCAGTATCCCGGTTGCGGCACTGGATGCTTCGGCTTTCTTTGCTAGGGCTTTGCGTTTTCCTACTGGACGGTTAGTTTCGATAGTTGGATATTCTTTGATCGGACTGGTCCTAACTCCTAATTTGGAGAAAGAGAAAATAAGGCCTTACTTACGGTATGCCCTTGTGTTGAGTCTAGTCTGCGCCCGTCTGCGTGCTGCGGCATCCTTGGCCCCAGTCCAGTTGTCTTCCCTGCTCATCGCCTTTACGTGGTGAGCAAGTCATGTCGTCTTCGGTGATTGAAGGCGGCCTGGTACGTACCTCGGCCAATTGTAGCATCGACGCGAGTTGAATGCGTGGTACTGTTGAATCTGCAGGCTGATACGTGCTAATCATGATGCTAGCGGACGTTGGAGTTGCGGTGATAACGAAATTGGTGATGAATGATGCAAGTCTCTTGGGGCCGGCCAAGGCGGTTTATGCAGCCTGCTCACAATGACAAGTCTGACACTCGGGAACGGAGGAATTGATATACCTGGTATCCCGCAGCGGAGGCGCAGACAGACAGGGGTTAGTGGGGTGGCAGGATATTATTGGTCGCTATCTCAGCGCCTAACTCGAGCAGGTCTAGCATCATGCAATCTGCTCACATTATGGACCAGGATCACGAGCTCCAGCATCACACATGCACCACTTGATTGACAAACGCGATGTTTTGATTTCCCGAGGGTGGCTAATTTGGACAATAGCGAGAGATCCGGCAGTAAGCCTCACACTTCATGCAGCTGGTTCACTCGCTCACTCGGAATTCTCCTATTGGTCGATTTCTTAATATGTCCAATTTCAATGTGACGTGATTGGTCCAAAGGTCATGCAGCTTGCTCACGATACCTGATGCTCGGAATAACATCTAAGATGCAAGTATCTCGGACATTGTTCAATAAGAGCAACATAAAGATCGTAGCAACACCTTAATGTCGACGCATCTTTTCGTATCATCAAAACATAGAACTCAATCCAAGACATTGAATTATCTGTTTCTTAGTATTACCCTTCACACATTAACTCGGGTACTCGTTTTGAACATGACTTTCCATCCCGACACTCTCCCCGATCTCAAGGGCAAAGTATTCATAGTCACAGGTGGGAATTCCGGCATGTAAGTCTCCCCTCTCCCCTCTCCCCTCTCACCACGAAGCCTGAATCGCTGATCTCACCAAACCACAGAGGCTACTACACTGTAGCCCACCTAGCAGAACACGGCGCCCACGTTTACATGTGCGCCCGATCCCCAGAGAAGGGCACAGCAGCCATCGCCAACATCAAGAACATGCAACCCTCAGCCAACATCGACCTCCTGAAGATGGACCTCATGGACCTCACCAGTGTCGTCGCGGCCGCCAAGCACTTCCTCACCCTCGAAACCGCCCTGCACGGCCTGGTCAACAACGCAGGCATCATGGCGACGCCCTTCGAAATGACCAAAGATGGCCACGAGGCCCAGTGGCAGACCAACTACCTCGCGCACTGGGTTTTGACGGAACACCTACTTCCTCTAATGCTACGGACCGCCAAGAGGCTTCCTCCCGGCAGCGTGCGCATCGTCAACCTCACTTCATCGGGCCACTTGGGCGCACCCAAGGGCGGCATTAATTTCAAGGACCTATCGCTCAAGGATAGCGGCCCGTGGCTGCGGTACGGACAGAGCAAGCTCGCCAACATTCTGCACACCAAGACCCTGCACAAAACGTACGGCCCCGGCTCTCCCAATGCGCGGAACGGGGAGGGCGAGATCTGGGTTTCGTCCGTCCATCCAGGTCTGGTTGAGACGAACCTCGCCACGCCGGTGGGGGGGTCGGGGTTGGGCATGATGAGAGTTTTCTCGGGCTTACGCATGTTTGGATTGATGTGGCCTGCCGATAACGGGTCGTGGACCAGTTTGTTCTGTGCCGCGAGTCGGGATATGAAGGCGGAGCAGAGCGGCACGTATTTCGAAATTTTCCGGCGGTTTGGGGAGCCGAGGTGGCAGAGCGGTGCGGCGAAGGATGGGAACCTTGCAGAGGGGCTGGAGGAGTGGACTGAGGAGGTGATGAGGAAGGAAGGGTGGGTTCGGTAATGGCGTTAACTGGTTTCGGCCTTTTTCGATCATATCAATAGATTTATTGTTTTACGGATGATGTTCCCGTTCTTCACTTGCGAAGTGAAATGTGGCAAAGAAGCTCTGGCCATCGCCAACAGGGCCAACACGAACAGCATAACAATTGCCCTGTGGTAACCCACGGAAGGCTCGTATCATGAGACATCAGAGGGACGTTAGCGGTTAACCAAATAGGCGCATAGATACATCTTGTCTCTACATAATTTATGTACCTCTACTACGACACGGAGAACTTCTTCGGTCACACAATGGTCTTCCGTGTTGTTGCGACCGAGACGGGAGGTGATGGCCTTCGCATTTTCCGGCGATACTTGGCCATGCCTCAGTGAAATTACCGAAAGGATCACCCAGGAATATTTCCTATATTTATACTTGACAGGCTGCCGTCAAAGCTTGCTTTTCTTGTCAATCGGCTGAATCACTCGATGTCGGCCCTATACTCAAAAATACCTGTCCACCTACGCTCCCTCCATCCTCCTCATCAAAACTCAAGCATTTCATATACCCTCTGTCACGCCCCGAAGTCCCGTAGCAATAGCCATAGCACAAATGAAGGTCCTCATCAGCGGTGCGGGCATCGCTGGCAACGCCCTCGCTTTCTGGCTCTCAAAGCTAGGCCACGATGTCACCATCGTCGAGCGTTTCCCAGCCTGCAAGCCACGGGGCTGCAGATAGATTTACGGGGCCACGGGATCGAGGCCATGGGGCGTATGGGCCTTGAGCAGGCCTTTCGCTCCAAACAAGCCCCAGAGCAAGGTCTGTAGGTGGTAGATGGCAAGGGCAGACGGAGTCTGGCAAAGGAATGCGAGCTTTCACTACAGACTTCGAAATTATGAGAGCGGATTTATGCCGCATTATGTACGATGCCACTAACAGCCATGCCAAGTACATATTTGGAACTTCGGTAGAGAGTTTTAAGGAAAAGGATAGCTTCGTTGAGGTTCGGACTAGAGATGGTAAGACAGATCGATTCGACCTCTTGGTCGGTGCTGATGGCCTTGGATATCGGACACGCAAGCTGATGCTCGGATCCGACGCCGCCAACGGGTTCCATCGGCTAGGCAATGAGTACATAGCATACTTTACCATGCGTCGGCCAATACGAGAAGGAAAGGAGTACGTCGCCACTATGTACACAGCCCCTGGAAGGCGCTCTCTCATGACCCGAAGGCACAGCCCACATCAGATACAGGTATACCCCGCCTGCAACATCGACTCAGTGCGGCTTAAGAGTGCTCGCTTGGGAGATATCGAGGAGGAGAAAGAGGCCTTCGCAGAAATCATCCGAGGGGCAGGGTGGCAACCGGAGGAGATCTTAGAGTCTCTAAAGGACGCCAATGACTTCTACTGCGAGCGCTTAGGCTTCGTGAAGCTGGATTCTTGGTCTCACGGCCGAGTCGCACTCGTTGGGGATGCCGCTTATTGCCCGTCGGCCAACACTGGAATGGGCACTACCTCCGGCATTCTGGGTGCTTACATCTTAGCTGGCGAGATCGGGAAACACGGTGGGGATCTCAACAGAGGTGATACTGATGACGGTGTTGCAACCGCGCTTGAAGCTTACGAATGAAAGTTCCGGCCCTTCATGGCAAGTACAGAAAGGTATATCAGAGAACAACTGGAATCTGATGCCGTCGACGCTGTTCGGTATCGCTATTCTAAACTGCCTCTTGGGAGTGGGTTCTGCGAGAGAAGGTGACGGGATGGGAGCTCCCGGAGTATAAAGACATGCTACGAGCTGCGGCCAGTAATACGGGTTAGTCATCATATTCTGGGGTATCCGATAATGAAATTACTACTCACTTTGCCTACCAAGCGCTCCAACCGGCAGTCGAACTTAGGCGAAGGTAAGAACGGACGTGAATCGTCCCTTTACACAGCTTGCGCACGAAAGGTTAGCTACACTCGGTCAATCTTTTACCTTGGTCGACAAAAGTTGGCATCTCATCCTCGAATGTGGCATGTTTCTCTGGCAGACTCCTTCATTTCCCCGAACTCCGATTCTTGGCGTCCTGCTGCCTGAGATTGCCTGCTTGGCATCCAACAGCCCCTTGTCTTCGTCAGGTGATTTCTGACATAAAGCCTCCTTCTAAACACAAGACCACCGCAAAGGAACCTCAATTGATATATGGGGAGTCAGGCGTCGCTAACAACTGAACCCTTACCTACTGTTTCGACCATAGCTGCGCTAGCACAAGCAGACTCAAGCATGGCGCTAACATCCAAAATCACTCCCTTCCTCTGGTTCCCTCATCCTCTCGCCCTCACCGCCGCCGAGTTCTACGTCTCGCTCTTCAACTCCTCCCCAAGGCCTCATACTAGCAAATCCGCCATCGTCAGCAAATCGACCTACACGAAATCCACCACCCAGGAGCTCGAGACCCACAAGGATACGCCACGACATCCACCAGCAGGCTCCGTCCTCGTCGTTCAATTCTCCCTGTGCGGCCAAGACTTCCTCGCCTTGAATGGGCCGTACTTACCAGATCAACCACAGAACAGCCTCTTCCCTTTCAACGAAGCTATCAGTTTCAGCATTGAGTGTGAGACTCAAGAGGAAATTGACTACTACTGGGACGGCTTGACCAAAGATGGCGGGAAGGCGGTTGATTGTGGATGGTGCAAGGATAAGTTTGGTATGGCGTGGCAGGTTGTTCCGCGGCGACTCGGAGAGTTGATGGATCCGGAAGGGGAAGGAGCAGAGGCATGTGGGGTCGTGAGGGAGATGGTGGCAGGGGCAATGATGAAGATGAAGAGAATGGAAATTCAACCGCTGGAGGATGCGGCGAAGGAGGCGAGGAATAAATGTAATGAGAGATGACGTACAAGCTTGTTAATTGGCGTCCAAAGTGTTTGCTTTCAAACGGCGGTGTCATGCTGAACATGGAATTGTCCTAGAGTTGCGTGTGAACTGATCACTCTCTCGGGAATCGTAATTTACCTCCGAATTGAGACACGAAATTCAGACACTGAACCCGTACTCACCTATGCTCTGAGCAATAGGTAGAAGTTACCGTCGATGCTATGTCTGAGCTTTCCTTACACAACCTCGCCTCCTATTAGGGATTTTTAGCACTCCATTGCACCGATCAAGATCGTAATGTCCGCTGAGAAGGTGTTGACCACAGATGCCGCAGCCTGTACATCGCAAATACCCTAATCCGGTTGTATGTATGTCGCAGGTACGAGAAGAAGTCGTAGCCACGATCGACAAAAGCAACTGGGCTACCTGCCTTAATCTGGATGCGGAAGTGGGAAAGGATACCCAGGCTGAAACAAAACTCGCAACCTGACCGTGAGAACTAGGAAATTCGTTAGGCTTGAAGTATGCGCGTCAACTACTTAGTAGGAATCGGCTCCCATGGCCATTCATCTTTCTTCCGGGTGCTGACTGATGGTGGAAAGCCATTCTTCGCCCGAGGGGCTAAAAACGCTGTGTTCTGAGGCCTCCCCGTTGCTTGATAGGTAACACTGGAAGTGTCGAAGACATTATTTGTATGCATGTGTCATTCTTTGACCGAAACTTTCGACCTGCTAGTACGTGGCTCCATGATTCTGTGCTCCGGATCCTCGTCAAGGTCAACACCTGCCTCTTCCAACAGGTGAGGGAACCATCGCAAGATCCTGTCTCTAAAGATTTCATATCCAGCACCCATGCGTAAGACCTGCATGTTTTCGGCGTCGAGGTTAACACCGCCGCGACCGTATAGATGCCACTTCTGCAGGCCATAATCGACCACCAAGTCGACGTACGTAAGCACAGTGGGCTCAATATCTTCAATGCAGAATTGTTGTCCCTGCCCGGTAAGATTTGCGGAAGTTCCGAACATTAACATGCCTTGTGGGTCGGCGTCGCAAAGCCGGCCGAGCTCCCGCAGGAACGGGCCTTCTGGAACCGCAATGCTAACTGTATCTCCATGTGTTACTTGAGAAAGGGTGAGTGCATCTAGCGCTGCTAAACGGGGGTGAAGATTTTGGGAATCAAATTTTGCGATAATTCCGACTATCATTCCCATGTCTTCTGTCAGAACACGTGTTAACTCAAACTTAGATTCTGGCAATATATGTATTTCGCGGTGCTGTCGATACGTTCCAATGATACCGATATTATGTCCCTGTCGACGATTTTTGGCGGCGAACATCCGCTGAATGCCAGCCTGCGTACTGGTCATAAGGGCGTAGCCTACATCTGTTGGGGCAATAATAACCCCGCCAGATTTAAGGGTCTCGTAAGCTTGCTGGGCGTCACTGAATATATTTGGCACCTTGCCTGCCTCTGGAATGATACGGGGAGCCATGGAATTTAGAGTCTATCCAGAATTCTTTTGCAACCGTTTGCGCTAGAATGCAAAAAAATGTGCAGGATAGTAGTGATCGAGACCGTTGGCTGTCGAAGTGAAGAATCGCGACCTCATTGGATGGTGGCCATGACGTAACGCAAGCCAATGTTACGTCGAAGAAAGCCTCACACGATCCCTGTACGTACAAAAATGGATAATAAGCGTCTCGTGCTAATTGACACGCGTCGATTGTTCCCTCGATTTCATTACGGAGACAGGTCCCAAAACTACGACAAAAAGTCTTGGAGAGGTGTGCTATTACCTACTCGCCACTAGAACGCGTTCCGAGGTTTATTAACCTATCAGCACTAGTACATATTACACGATGGTAGACGAAGTACGTAACCATTGCCGCCCGATCAAGGAGACTTGAGCTTGCTGCTCTTCTATCTCTACCCTAGAACTCTTCCGGGATCACGATCACCCGTCACCGCTACTGTCGTAGTTAGGCAGCGTCTCAGGCCGGAACCTCACCACTATCGGACGAACTCTCATTGCCATCCAACCCAGTTCTCGGCTCCCTTTTCACGTAGACTCACACCCTCACAACGATCTTTGCTCCACTAATCTTCTTCGCTCTCAGTTCTTCCAACATGGCCGGGATCGCATCCAGTCCGCCTTCTCTCACACTTACTGGGTGCGGCTTTATCTTCCCCTCTTGCAAAAAGCGCTCGCTCAATTCAGCGAAGTTCTTGGAAAATTCAAAATCCTCCTTTGAAGCAGGATTCAGTACGCCAAACTGCTCCCATGGTTCGCCAAGGAAGGAATAGCCCAACGTGAGCACGGATTCCACGTCGTCTCTCGGACATTTCGCCAACAGAATGCCCGAATATATTGCTCCAGGGCTCAGAACCTGCGCGCAAAATGCCGCTGTGGTGTCGGTCGAGATGCAGTCAATGCAGAGCTTGAGCGACTCTTTGCTCAACGCTCTGATCTGCTTTGGAGTATCAGGCTCGTTATAGTCGAAAACGCGGTCTGCACCGAACGATTTGCAGAGGTCGAAGTTCTTGGGGGAGCATGTTGTAATGACTTCGTATCTGGACATTTTGGCGAATTGAATGACCATAGTACCCATTGCGGAACTCCCTCCGTACACGAGCATTTGTCCGGGCCTGGCGTTAGGGTTGTCCGGCAGCGGAAGGTCCAGCTTCTGATACTGAAGTTGCACTGTTAGCTGCATGACATTTGCAAGATTACTGCATACACTTGCAGAATACTTACTAGGCACCGCCCCGTTGTGACACAAGTCACGCCCATCGTACTCGCATCCTCAAAACTCATCCCCTCCGGCATCCGAAGGGCAATATCCGCCTTTACACAAATCAACTCTGCAAAAGTGCCATTCTCTGGCTCCAGGGGATCGCCCGCTCTCGTAGCCCCACAAACCCTGTCACCCTTTTTGAGATCCCGGAGAACACCAGGCCCGACTTCCTCTATCACACCAGCGTAGTCGGATCCCAATAGATTTCCGGCTTCGGCTATGTGATAATCCAGAACTAACACGTCAGCAGGGTTCAAGGCAACTACCACGGGTCGCACGAGTATGTAGCCATTTGCGCGAAGATGGGGTCTTGGGCGGTCGCGCACAACGATAGCAGGCCCGCCTTTTTCTTTGACAATTACGGCTCTCATGTTTTTTCAGAGTGACAATTGAAGAGAACAGAAGGTGGTTCTACAATGGGCGGGGGTGAATAGAGATTTACCACTGCTGATTGATGGACTGCTGATTGATGGA
>Ga0210040_10000423_pt1 | contig 71560 bp, 73 predicted proteins | sample CryGeyCG12114_NA_FD_185462 | JGI IMG/M metagenome (GOLD analysis project Ga0210040, IMG submission 185462) | Groundwater microbial communities from aquifer - Crystal Geyser CG19_WC_8/21/14_NA (SPAdes) (version 2) | ecosystem: Environmental > Aquatic > Deep subsurface > Groundwater | place: USA...
TCCTCGCCGCCACCGTGCCCGGCGCCCTCGGCGCCTGGCTGACCCTCCTGCGCGACCACGGCACCCTGCCGCTGGACGCCGTCCTCCGCTTCGCCATCGAGTACGCCGAGCACGGCCACCCGCTCCTCCCGCGGGTCGCCGCGACCGTCGCCTCGGTCTCCGAGCACTTCCGTTCCCACTGGCCTACCTCGGCCGCCACCTGGCTCGCCCCCGACGGAGCACTCCCCACCGCCGGCTCCCTGTTCCGCAACCCGGTCCTCGCCTCGACCTACCGCCGACTGCTCGACGCAGCGCGCGGACCCTCCCGAGAGGCGCAGATCGACGCGGCACTGGCTGCCTGGTACGAGGGGTTCGTCGCCGAGGCGATCGACGAGTTCTCCCGGTCCGCTGTGCTGGACGACTCCGGTCGTGCCCACCGCGGCTTCCTCACCGGAGCAGACCTCGCCGGCTGGCGCCCGACGTACGAGCCGCCGGTCACCCTGGACTGGCGTGGGTGGACGCTCGCGAAGGCCGGGCCGTGGTCCCAGGGCCCGGCGCTGCTCCAGGCGCTCGCGATGCTGGACGGCGTCCCGGCGGCGGGACCGGGGGCCGGGTACGCATCGGGCACCGCCGATGCCGACCTGGTCCACGCCAGCGCGGAGGCGGTGAAGCTGGCGATGGCCGACCGGGAGGCCTGGTACGGCGACACGGCAGAGGCACCGGTGGACGACCTGCTCCTCCCCGGCTACACCGCACAGCGGCGGGCGCTGATCAGCGACCGGGCCAGCACCGAGCTGCGGCCCGGCTCGCCCGGGGGGCGCCCGCCGCGGCTGCCCCGGTTCGTCACCGAGACCTCGGGCCGGGAGCGGCCCTCGGCCGCGGCGATCGCCGGGGTCGGTGAGCCCACCGTCGACACCCGCGGCACCACCCGCGGCGACACGGTGCACGTCGACGTCGTCGACCGCTGGGGCAACATCGTCTCGGCCACCCCCTCGGGCGGCTGGCTGCAGAGCTCGCCGACCATCCCCTCGCTGGGCTTCCCGCTGGGCACCCGGGCGCAGATGTTCTGGCTGGAGCCGGGCCTGCCCAACTCCCTGGCGCCCGGCAAGCGGCCGCGCACGACCCTCACCCCGTCGCTGGCGCTGCGCGGCGGCGTCCCGACGATGGCCTTCGGCACGCCGGGCGGTGACCAGCAGGAGCAGTGGCAGCTGTGCTTCTGGCTGGCGCACACCCTCGGCGGGCTGGACCTGCAGGCCGCGATCGACGCACCGGCCTGGCACACCACCAGCTTCCCGTCGTCGTTCTACCCGCGGGAGATGACGCCCGGTGAGCTGGTCGTGGAGTCCCGGCTGGGCGAGGACGTGATCGCCGAGCTGCGCCGTCGCGGCCACCAGGTCAGCGTCTCCGACGCCTGGTCGCTGGGCCGGATGTCGGCGGTGTCGATCGACCCCGAGACCGGCATCCTGCGGGCCGGCGCCAACCCCCGCGGCATGCAGGGGTACGCGGTCGGGCGCTGAGCAGGGCGTTCCTCGGCGTGCTCCGCCCGCACGGCCGGTGCCCTCGGGCATGATCGGCCCGGGCACGGGTGCGCAGGACGCCGCCGGTGCCCGGGCAGAGGCCGAGCAGGGAGCACGTGATGTCGTTGCAGGATCCCGACCGCGTGGCGGCCGGTGCGCGGATGACGGCGGCCCCGGTCAGCCGCCCCGGTCTGCAGCGGCTGCTCGACCTGGCCGCCGCGCTGCTGCAGGTGCCCTCGGTCGGGGTGGCCCTCGCCGGCGAGCTGCAGACCGTCGCCGGGATCTCCGGGGCGGCGGTGTGGCGGGTGGGCGTGCAGCACCCGCTGGGCGAGACCCTCGGCGGCACCGTCGTGGCCGCCCGTGCGCCGCGGGCCCACCGCGACGTGCGCACCGACCCCGGTCTCGCCGGTCTGCCGGTCGTGGCGGGTGGGCAGGTGGTGGCCTACCTCGGCGTCCCGCTGTGCTCCGGGGAGCACGTGGTGGGTGTGCTGGCCGCCTTCGGCCCCGAGCCGCGGGACTGGACCGACGCCGACGTCGCCCTGCTGGTGCAGCTCGCCGGCCCGGTCGTGTCCGAGCTCGAGCTCGCCGCGGTGACCGCCGAGCTCGAGAGCAGCCGGCTGCGCAGCGACCTGGCCGTCGCGGCGGCCGGCATCGGGGTCTTCGACCGCGACCTCACCACCGGCCGGCTCGAGTGCGACGACCAGCTGCTGCGGATGCTGGGCTACGAGCGCAGCGAGTTCCCCGGTGTCCTCGCGGCCCTCCTCGCCCGGCTGCACCCCGACGACGTCGACCGGGTCACCGACGCGCTGGAGCAGGCGGTGCGTGCGGTCCGGGAGTTCACCGTCGAGTACCGGGCGGTGCTGCCCTCCGGCGAGGTGCGCTGGATGGAGAGCCGGGGGCGGGTCCTGCCCGACGCCACCGGGGCAGCCGCCCGGGTGCTGGGCGCCGTGCACGACACCACCCGGCTGCGCCACGGGGACGCGCGGGTCGCCCGGGTGCTGGAGTCGATGCCGGCGGCCTTCTTCTCCCTCGACCGTGACTGGCGGTTCACCTACGTCAACGCCGAGGCCGAGCGCCTGCTGGGCCGGCCCCGCGAGGACCTGCAGGGCGGGGACCTGTGGGAGCTGTTCCCCGCCGCCGTCGGCAGCGACTTCGACCTCCACTACCGCCGGGCGGTGGACACCGGCGAGCTGGCGCTCTTCCAGGCGTACTACCCGCCACCGCTCGACAGCTGGTACGAGGTCCGCGCGTGGCCCAGCGCCGACGGGCTCGCGGTCTACTTCCTCGACGTCACCCAGCGGCGGCAGGCCGAGGAGGTCGCCCGCCGGGACGCCGAACGGCTGGCCCTGCTCGCGCGGGTCACCGAGACGATGTCCAGCGCGCTGATCGACCGACGGGGCGGCCGGGGCGCCATGGCGGAGCTGGCCCGGGCCGTCGTCCCGCTGCTGGGTGACTGGGTCATCGCCAGCCTGGTGGAGGACGACGGGCGGCTGCGGGACGTCGGTGGCTGGCACCGGGACCCGGCGCTGCGGCCGGTGGTGAACCGGTACGCCGAGCTCCGGCTCGGTGCCCTGCGGTCGACCGCCCCCATCGTCGACGCCCTGGCCACGGGCCGGCTCACCGTGGTGCCCGACGTGGCCGCGGCCGTCGGGCGCGATCTGCCGCCGGGGCCGGTGGCCGACGCCTACTGGGCGCTGGACCCGGCGAGCGCCGTCGGGGTCGCCCTCATCGCCCGCGGCCGGGTGCTCGGTGCGATGAGCGTGTACCGGTCGGCGGACCGCCCGCCGGTGGACGCCGCCGAGCAGTCGCTGCTGCGCGAGGTCGCCGACCGGGTCGCGGTGGCCCTGGACAGCGCGGCCCTGCACGAGCAGCAGCGCCGGATGGCCGAGGACCTGCAGCGCAGCCTGCTCACCGACCCGGTGCAGCCGGACCACTCCGAGATCGTGGTGCGCTACGTCCCCGCCGTCCAGGCCGCCCAGGTGGGCGGCGACTGGTACGACGCCTTCCTGCAGCCCACCGGCGCCACCGTGCTGGCGATCGGCGACGTCGTCGGGCACGACACGGTCGCAGCGGCCGCGATGGGCCAGCTGCGCAGCCTGCTGCGGGGCATCGCCTACAGCAGCGGTGGTGGCCCGGCCGCCGTCCTGTCCGACCTCGACCGGGCGATGGAGGGCCTGCAGGTGCACACCCTGGCCACCGCGGCGGTGGCCCGGCTGGAGCAGACGGCCGAGGAGCACGCGCAGGGCCTGACCCGGGTGCGCTGGTCCAGCGCCGGCCACCCCCCGCTGCTGGTGCTCCACCCCGACGGCCGGGTGGAGGAGCTGGCGACCGAGCGGGCCGACCTGCTGCTGGGCGTCGCCCCCGAGCGCCCCCGCCAGGAGCAGGTGCGGGTGCTGCGGCGCGGCGCGACCGTGGTGCTCTACACCGACGGGCTGGTCGAGGGCCCCGACCTGCCGCTGGACGACGGCGTGGCCCGGTTGCGGCAGCTGCTCGGCGAGCTCGGCGGCCTGCCGTTGGGGGAGCTGTGCGACCAGCTGCTGAGCCGGATGCGGCCGGGCGGGTCCGAGGACGACGTCGCGCTGGTCGCGGTGCGGCTGCACCGCGAGGACCGCCCACGCCCGGCGAGCGCCGGACCGGAGGCCATTCCGCACACGCCCTGAGCGGGCAGGTCAGCGGCGGGGGAGCAGCGCCCAGACGCTCTTGTGCCCGTCGGCGCTGTGCCAGCCGTGCGCGTCGGCCATCTCGGCGATCAGGTAGAGCCCGAGGCCGCCCTGGCTGGGGTCGCGCCCGACGGCGGGCTGCGGCGGCTGCTGCGCGTTGGCGTCGCGCACCTCGATCAGCCACGCGCCGGGGGTGCGGCGGACCCGGGCCTGCACGCCGCCGCCACCGTGCCGCAGGGCGTTGGAGGCCATCTCGTCGAAGGCCAGCACCACGGCCTCGTCGAGGTCGGCCGCCTCCTGGTCACCGGCGGACTGGGTGGCCAGGCCGCGACGCAGCTCCGAGCGGACCTTGGGCAGCTGGGCGACGTGCCCGAGCTCCCACGTCCAGCCGTCCTCGCCCGGTGGCGGAGGGGACGAGGGCCACGCAAGGCCGGCCGGCTCGCCCGTCACTCGGTCTCCTCGCGCTCTGGCCGCTGCGTGCTCAGCGGCGAACCCCTGTCTTGTCTCGGCAGCGGCAACTCAAACCATGACACACGTGTGATCCATGCCGCACGGCGCGACCGTCCGGGGCGATGGCGGGGCCCGGGCCGGCAGGGAGGTGCGCGGGCGCCGCAGAGCAGCACGCCCGCAGCAGGAGCTCAGACCCCGGCGGCCAGGTAGCGCGCCACGACCGACGGATCCCGCATGACCGGGCCCATCACGGCCACGCCGTACGCACCGGCGGCGCGGCAGCCGGCGACGTCCCCGGGTGCCACGCCGCCGAGGGCGAACACCGGCGGGCCGAGCGGCGCCAGCGCCGCCAACCCGGCGGCGCCGAGCGCCGGGCCGTACCCCGGCTTGGACGCGGTGGCCGCCAGCGGGGAGACGAAGGCCCAGTCGCAGCCCTCCGCCCGGGCCCGGGTCAGCTCTGCCGCCGAGTGGCAGGACCGGCCCACCAGCGCCGGCCGCGGCCCGGGCAGCGGGTCGGCGGCGGACAGCTGGACGGCGGGGTGCCCCGCGCTGCCCGCCGCGCCGGCCCACACCAGGACGCCGTCCACCGGGGCGAGCAGCCCGGCGATCTGCTCGGCCAGGGCGGTGCGCTGGGGCAGCGGCAGGTCCTTGTCCCGCAGCACGACCGCCCGGGCGCCGGCGTCGACGGCCGCGGCCACGGTGCCGGCCAGGTCCCCGGCGCACTGGGTCCGGTCGGTGAGCACCAGCAGCCGCGGCAGCCTCACAGCTCGGGGCGCCCCTGCATGGCCGTGGACTCCTGGGCGTGCCAGCGCCGCGGGATCCGGCCGGCGCCGCGGGCGAGCCGGCCGCCCTCGACGGCCTGCCGCATGGCCAGCGCCATCCGCTCGGGGTCGCGGGCGCGGGTGACGGCCGAGGCGAGCAGCACCGCGTCGCAGCCCAGCTCCATGGCCAGGGCGGCGTCGGAGGCGGTGCCGATCCCGGCGTCCAGCACCACCGGCACGGTGACCGCCTCGCGGAGCAGGGCGATGGAGTGCGGGTTGCGGATGCCCAGCCCGCTGCCGATCGGGGAACCCAGCGGCATCACCGCGGCGCAGCCGGCGTCGGCCAGCCGCCGGCCCAGCACGGGGTCGTCGGTGGTGTAGGCGAACACGGTGAAGCCCTCGAGCACCAGCTGCTCGGCGGCGTCCAGGAGCTCGACGGCGTCGGGCAGCAGGGTCTGCTCGTCGCCGATGACCTCCAGCTTCACCCAGTCGGTCCCGAAGGCCTCGCGGGCGAGCTCGGCGGTGCGCACCGCCTCGCGGGCGGTCCGGCAGCCGGCGGTGTTGGGCAGCAGCCGGACGCCGCACCGGTCGAGCACCTGCATCATCGAGTTGCCGGCGACGGCCTCGACGCGGCGCAGCGCGACGGTCACCAGCTGGGTGCCCGAGGCGCGGACCACCCGCTCCAGGGAGTCCATGCTGGGCAGCCCGCCGGTGCCCAGCACCAGCCGGGAGGTGAAGGTCTCCCCGGCGATGGTGAACGGGTCGCCGGCCTCCTCGCGGGCCAGCGCCGGTGCGAGCTCGTCGGTGAGCGGTGCGAGGCCCCCTTCCAGGGGCCCGCCGCGAGCTCGTGAGGTCTCGTCCCGAGGCTCGTCCCGAGCGTGCGGGGGATGAGGAGGACGAGGTCCTCCATGGGGGGAAACGGGGTCCTTCATTCAGCCTCCTGCGGTGGGGGCGAGCACCTCGACGGCGTCGCCGGGGGACAGCCGGGTGACCGCCCAGGTGCTGCGCGGGACGACGTCGCCGTTGCGGGCCACGGCGACCCGGTCGTGGCCGCCGCTGCGCTGGGCCACCAGGTCGGCCACGGTGGCGTCCTCGGTCAGGTCGACGGGGGATCCGTTGACGGTGATGTTCACGTCGTCCTCTCGAAGCGGTCCGCGGTGAAGGGGGCGGCGACCTGCGGCAGGTCGCCGGTGGCCAGGTACTCGGCGACGACGTCACCGGTCACCGGGGTGAGCAGGACGCCGTTGCGGTGGTGCCCGGTGGCCAGCACCAGGCCGGGCAGGCCCGAGGGCCCCAGCAGCGGGGCGTTGTCGGCGGTGCCGGGCCGCCAGCGGGCCAGCGTCTCGACCAGCTCGAGCTCGGTCACCCCGGGCACGACCTCGATCGCGTCGTGCAGCAGGTCGTGCACCCCACCGGCGGTGACGGTGGCGTCGAAGCCGCGGTCCTCGGTGGTCGCGCCGATGATCAGCCCGTCGCCGGCGTAGGGCACCAGGTAGACGTGCCGGCCGCGCACCAGTGCCCGCACCGTGCCCTCCAGCAGCCCCTCCGCCCCGGCCAGCCGCAGGATCTGCCCCTTGACCGGCCGCACCGGCAGCGGCGGCACGCCGGGCAGCCCGCCGCTGTGCGCACCGAGGGCCAGCACGACGGAGCCGGCGGCCACCGGGCGGCCGCCGTCCAGGACCACCCCGGTGGCCCGGCCGCCGGTGACCTGCAGCTCCCGCACCCGGGCCCGCAGCACCTCGACGCCGGCGGCCTCGGCGGCGGCCAGCAGCCCGGCGTGCAGGGCCCGGCCGTCGACCGAGTGGTCGCCGTCGACGGCCAGCCCGCCGCGCACCCGCGGGGTCAGCGAGGGCTCGCGGCGCCGGGTCTCCCGCGGGGTGAGCCGTTCGGCGGCCAGGCCCAGCTCGCGCTGGTAGCCGTGCAGCGCGTCGAGCTCGCGCACGTCGTCCTCGTCGAACCCGACGACCAGGGTGCCCGCGGTGCGCAGCCCGACCGGCCGCCCGCCGGCGGCCTCGACCTCGGCGGCGAACCCGGGGTAGCGCCGCAGCGAGGTCAGGCAGAGCCGGAGCAGGTCGGTCTCGCCGTAGGCGGCCTCGGTGACTGGGGCGAGCATCCCGGCCGCGGCCCGGGAGGCCCCGGCGCCGGGGGACCCGTCGACGACGGTGACCGACAGGCCCCGCTGCGCCGCGCGCCAGGCCACCGCCAGCCCGATCAGCCCACCTCCGGCGACCACGACGTCGGTGGACTCCACGGCTGCTCCCAACGCCGGCATTACCCGGCAGGTCCAGGCGGTCGGCGGCCGGTCAGCCACCCTCTCAGCCCGGTCCCGCCGAGCTCCCGCACCCGGCCTCGGGCCGCGCCCGGTCAGCCTAACCAGTCCGTAGAGTGCCCGCCGTGCCGGTCGCGGAGCCCCGATGACCAGCGAGCCCGAGCCCGAGCCCGATCCGGACGCCGAGCCGCTGCTGACCGCCACCGACCTGTCGGTCGGCTACGGCGGGGAGCCGGTCTGCGCGCCGGTGTCCCTGGCCATGCTGCCGGGCACCGCAGTCGGGCTGGTCGGCCCGAACGGCGCGGGCAAGTCCACGGTCCTGCAGACGATGGTCGGCCTGCTGCCCGCGCTGGCCGGCACGGTCACCTTCGCCGGGCAGCCGGTGGACGAGCGCTCCGCGGAGTTCCGCCGCGCGGTCGCCGGTGTGCTGGACGACGACGCCTTCTTCCCCTCGCTCACCGGCGCCGAGCACCTGCTGCTCACCGCCCGGGCGCACGGTGTCGCCGACGCCGAGCAGGTCGTGGCCGACGAGCTGGCCACCTTCGGGCTCACCGAGCGGGCCGGTGCGCTGCCCTCGGCGCTGTCGTCGGGGCAGCGGCGGCGGCTGGCACTGGCCGGTGCGCTGGTGCGCCCTGCCCGGCTGCTGGTGCTCGACGAGCCGGAGCGGCGGCTGGACACCGCCATGCGCCGCGCGCTGGCCGACCGGCTGGCCCAGCTGGTGGCCGCCGGCGCCACGGTGCTGTTCGCCTCGCACGACCCGGCCTTCCTGGGCACGCTGGCCGACGCGGTGCTGGTGGTCGCCGAGGACGAGTGCCGGCTGGTCGAGCCCGCGGACGCGGTCGCCGACCTGCGCGAGGGCTGACCGTGTCGGTCCTGGCGCGGACGACGGAGGAGTGGGACGGCGCCGCCGTCCGCCGGTTCACCCGCCGGGCCACCGCAGCCCGCGCCGACACCCGCTGGTGGACCCGGCTCGGCGATCTGACCTCCGGGCTCACCTCGGCCGCGATCGCGGTGGCGGTGTGCGGTGGGCTCGTCTCCGGCCTCCGCGAGCAGATCGCCGCCCGGCCGCCGGTCTCCTCGGCGGTGCTGCCGGGCGGGCTGACCGCAACCGCGGTCGCCGTCGCGGTGGCCTCCGGGTCGGTCGCCCTCTTCGCCCGGCTCGGGCCGGTCAGCGCGACCCCGGGGGTGGCCGCCTGGTGGCTGCCGCTGCCGGCCGGACGCCGGGGGCTGCTGCGCGGGGAGCTGCGCCGGGGACTGCTGCTCGCCGTCGCCGCGGCCGTGGTCGTGGCGCTGCCGGTGGTGCTCGCCTGGACCCGGACGCTCGGCGGGGTGCTCACCGGTCTGCTGGCCGGCGGGCTGCTCGCGGCGGGAGCGGTCGGCGCGCTCGTCGTCCGGCAGGCCGGGAGTGGTACCCGCTGGGTGCCCGCCGTCGCCGGGGGCGTCGGAGCGGTCGCGCTGGTCGGCCCACCGCTGCTCGGCTGCCTCGCCGCGGCGGCCGGTGCCCGGGTGGCCTGGCCGGCCGCGCCGCCGCTGTCGTTGCCGGGGGCCGGGGCCCTGCTGGGAGTGCTGCTGGCCGCTGCCGTCACCGCGGTGGTGGTCGCCGACCACCGGCTGGAGGAGCTGTCGGCCGGGGCGCTGCGGGCGTCGGGGGAGACGGTGCAGTACGCCACCGCCTCGGTGTTATCCCTGGACACCCGGGAGATCGGCCGCGCCCTGCGCAGCCCGGTCCGCCGCCCCCGCCGGGCGCTGCACTGGCGGTGGGTGCGCCGCGCCGAGCACGCCGTCGTCGCCGGTGACCTGGCGGTGCTCGCCCGCTCACCGTGGCGGTGGGGCCAGCTGGCGGTCGGGGCGGCCCTGCCGGTGCTCACCGCCCGCACGCAGGGGCTCGGCGAGCTGCCCGCGCTGGTGGCCGGAGCCGTCGTCCTGGGCTGGTGGACCGCGGCGACGGCGGTGGGGGAGCCGAGCCGGCGGGCGTCGTCCGCTCCCGGTGCCGACCGGTCGCTGCCGCTGGCCGCTGCGGTCGTCGTCCGGTGCCGGGCGGTCGTGCCGGTCGCCGTCCTCGCCGTCGTGCTCGGGGTGTCGGCGCTGCTGGTCGGCCAGGGCACCGGGTCGCCGCCGGCCTGGCTGGCACTGGGTGTCGCGGCCGCCCCGGCGTGGGCGGGGGCAGCGGTGCGCGCCGGCTACCGGCCCGACCTGGACTGGTCGGGGCCGGTGGTCTCCTCGCCGATGGGCGCCCTGCCGACCGGGGTCGGCGCGACCCTGGTGCGCGGTCCGGACGTCGGGGTGCTGGGCACCGTCCCGGTCGGGCTGGCCCTGCTGCTCGGCGCGGTGCCGAGCTGGCTCGTCGGCGCCTCGCTCGCCTGGTCGCTCGTGCTGGCCGCCGTCGCCGTCGGCACCGCCGGGCAGCGCGACTGACCTCTGCCGGCCCGGCAGCGCTGATCCCGCCGGTCCGGCCCGGCTTGACCCGCCGCAGGCAGGCTTGAGCCGCGTGCGCACGCGGCTCAAGCCTGCGCCGGGCGGGTCGACCCGCCCGGCGCGCCACGGCCTCCTCGGGTCGGGAGGGCTGACCGTCAGCCCAAGGCCGGGTCCCACCGGCCGGTCAGCACGCTCACGGTGACCGCCGCTGCGCACACCAGCACCGCGGCGGCGACGAACCCGGTGTCCAGCGGCCGCAGCTGCGAGCCGCGGGCGTTGGTGCGGGCGGTGCCGGAGTCGAAGCCGCGGGCGTCCATCGCCGTGGCCAGCCGGGTGCCCCGCCGGATCGCACCGACCAGCAGCGCGAAGGAGGTGCTGGCCAGCAGGCGGGCGTGGGCGACCGGGTTGATCCCGGCGTCCACCCCGCGGGCGCGGCGGGCCAGCCGGATCGTCTCGAACTCCGCGGCCAGCAGCGGCACCAGCCGCAGCCCGGCCAGCGCGCCGTAGCCGAACCGGGTCGACACCCGCCAGTGCAGGGTCAGCGCGTCGGCCAGCCGCACCGGGTCGGTCGAGGCGACGAGCAGGATGCCCGGCAGCGACAGCGCGACCACCCGCAGCGCCCAGGTCGCGCCGCTCGCCCAGGCCGCCGCACCGGACAGCGACCCGAACGCCACGTTGACCCAGGCCACCCCGGCCGCGCTGAGCAGCAGCGGCCAGGTGCGCCGCAGCACGTCGCCGGGGCGGGTGAGCCCGGCCGCCGGCAGCAGCGCGAGCTCCGCGGCCAGCAGCACCGCCGGGGTGACCAGGTCGCCGCTGACCAGCAGGACGACGGTGACGACGACGATCGCGGTCAGCTGGGCGACCGGGTTCACCGCCGACAGCGGCACCGGGCGGGCCGGGCCGAGCGCGAGGGGGGAGCTCATGCGACCCCCAGCGCCAGCACGTCGTCGGCCAGCGCGGTGACCACGCCGGCGTCGTGGGTGACCAGGCACAGCGCCCGGTCGCCGTCCTGCTGCTCGGCCAGCAGCGCCACCAGCTCGGCCCAGGTCTCCCGGTCCTGGCCGAAGGTGGGCTCGTCGAGCACCAGCACCCGGGGTGCGGTGGCCAGCGCGGTGGCCACCGACAGCCGGCGCTGCTGACCGCCGGAGAGGGTGAACGGGTTGGCCTCGGCGAGCGCGGCCAGCCCCAGGCGCTCCATCAGCTCCTCGGCCCGGCGGGTGCTGCCGGCGCCCAGGGCCAGCTCGTCGCGCACCCGGCCGGTGAGGAACTGGTGCTCGGGCTGCTGGAACACCGTGCCGATCCGCTGCACCAGGTCAGCCGCCCGCCAGCGGTGCGGTGGGCGTTCCGGCCGGCGCAGCCCGGCGGTGAGCGCCGGGCCGGCCGTGACCCGGCCGGTGGTGGGCGCCCGCAGCCCGGCCAGCAGCAGCGCCAGGGTGGACTTGCCGGTGCCGTTCGGGCCGGTGACGGCCAGCGTGCGCCCGGCCCGCAGGACGACGTCGGTGGGCCGCAACCCGGCGGAGCCGCTGCCGCGGTGGGTGTACCCGGCAGCCTCGGCGGCCAGCAGCTGCTCGCCGGGGGAGTGCTGCTGCCGGACGGGCAGCCGCGGGGGTGCGGGCCGCCAGCCCGGGCCGTGCTCGACGGTGCCGCCGCCGGGCAGCAGCTCGACCACCCGGTCGACCAGCGGCAGCCAGGACTCCACGTCGTGGTCGACCACGACCAGGGTGGCGTCGCGGGCGTCGACCGCCCGGAGCACCGCGGTGCGCACCTGCGCCGCACCCCCGGGGTCCAGCTGGGCGGTCGGCTCGTCGAGCAGCAGCAGCCCCGGCCGCGCGGCCAGCGCACCGGCCAGCACCAGTCGCTGCTTCTGCCCCCCGGACAGCGCGGCGGTCGCCCGGTCCCGGCCGAGGTCGAAACCGACGGCGTCCAGCGCCGCGTCGACCGCGGGCCAGATCAGCGCCGGCGGGGTGCCGGTGTTCTCCAGACCGAAGGCCACGTCGTCCCCGGCCCGGATCATCACCAGCTGGGAGTCCGGGTCCTGGAAGACCACGCCGACCCGCTGCCGGCGCCGGTCGGGCACGGCGCCGTCGACGGTCAGCTTCCCGGCGGGGTCGCCGGCCTCGGGGTCCAGCAGGCCGGCCAGCGCCCGCAGCAGCGTCGACTTGCCCGAGCCGGAGGCCCCGGTGAGCAGCACCCGCTCACCGGGGGCCACCGCCAGGTCGACGTCCCGCACCGCCCACGCCCTGCGGGTCGCGTGCCGGAACCCCCACCCGGTCAACCGCACCGCGGCAGGGGTCACGGGACCGGCCTCGCCCCAGTGGCCCCGCGGTGCGCGGAGCGTGGCGTGGGGAGGGACGAGGTCCTTCCTCACACCCGGGTGCGGCCGGCGGCGAACGAGGACAGCGCGCCGCTGGCGCGCAGCGCACGGGTCAGCGCCATGCCGCCGATGCCGGCGATCACCACGGTGCTGCTGACGACCAGGGCCAGGTAGCCGGTCTTCCAGCCGGCGGTCCAGTCCGGGTAGTAGAAGTGGAAGTCCAGCAGGGCGGCGGCCAGGCCGGCCAGTGCCGCGGCCAGCAGCGCCTGGAGCCAGCCGGAGCGGCGGTAGCGGAAGGCGGCGAAGCCGAGCTCGGCGGCGGCGCCCTGCAGCAGGCCGTAGAGGATCACGGTGGTGCCGAAGTGCGACCCGAGCAGCGCCTCCACGGTGGCGCCGATCAGCTCGGCGAACAGTGCGGCACCGGGCTTGCGCACGATGAGCGGCGCGACGACCGCGGCCAGCAGCCAGACGCCGTACATCGCCGCCTGGCTGGGCGGGAAGCCGACGAACACCGGGGTGGCGGCGGTGTAGAGCAGGGACCACAGCCAGAACAGGACGCCGAAGGCGACGCCCAGCACGGCGGTGACGATGATGTCGACGGTGCGCCAGGACGACGTCCCGGGGGCGGTGTCGAGCGGTCGGACGGCCTCGTCGGCCATGGTGCTCCTCCAGACTCCCTGCGCCGGCATGACCCGGATCAGGTTCGAGGGTCTGCGGTTGCCCGCACTCTCAGCGCCGAGGCGCTCCCCTGTCGTGTGTGTGGCCGGAGCGTAGACCCGATCGCGTCCGGCTACCGGGTGAGTCCGCGCCGGGCCATCGTGGCGGTGAGCGCCGTCCAGACCCGGACCGGGAGCACCCGGACCACCTTCATCAGCACCGCCATGGGCAGCGGGAAGACGATCTCGGCCCGGTCGCGGGCGATGCCGTCGGCGATGGTGCGCGCGGCGACCTCGGCGGGGACCTTGAACGGCATCGGGAACCGGTTGCGGTCGGTCATCCGGGTGGTGACGAAACCGGGGTTGACCGTCTGGACGACGATCCCGCGCGGCGCCAGCGTGCCGCGCAGGCTCTCCAGCAGGTTGATCAGCGCCGCCTTGCCCGCGCTGTAGGCCTCCGAGCCGGGCATGCCCCGGTAGCCGGCGACCGAGGCGACGCCGACGACCCGCCCCGACCCGGTGCTGAGCATCTGCGGGACGACGGCCTCCATCGTGTGCACCGCGCCCATCAGGTTGACCTGCAGGTGGTCGGCGAACAGCTGGGAGTTCCACGGTTCCACGTGGAACGACGACCAGGTGCCGGCGTTGAGCACCGCGACGTCCAGCCCGCCCAGCGCCTCGCGCACGGCCTGCCCGGCGGCGACCGTGGCCGCCCGGTCGGTGACGTCGACCGGGACGACGGCCATCCGGTCCGCCGCCACCCCGGCCAGCTGGTCGGCGCTGCGGGCGCTGATCGCCACCCGGGCACCGCGGTCGGCCAGCTCGCGGGCCAGCGCGGCGCCGATGCCGGTCGAGGCGCCGGTGACCCAGATGCGTGCTCCGTCGAGCTCCATGCGCACAGCGTGGAGGATGGCGGGCATGGGAGCACGCAAGGGGTCGAGGTCCGCGCCGGCCGGCTCGGTCGGGCGCGGGGAGTTCGTGGTCTACCCGGGCGGTCCGACCGCGATCTACGACCTGCTGGAGCGGCTCTCCGCGGCCGCCGGCGACGCGCCCGAGTACGGCGTCCCCGGGATCAGCCTGGACCGCACGCGGCTGACCGTGCGCTGGTTCGGCGAGCCGCCGGCCGCGGTGCAGCGGGTGCTCGACGGCGCGCAGGGCTTCGAGCTGACCGTCGCGCGGACCGAGTTCCGCCCCGCCGACCTGCGCGCCGAGGCCGAGCGGCTGCTGGCCGACCACCCCGGCCTGGTGACCGGTGCCCGGGAGCGCCCCGAGGGTGACGGCATCGACGTCCTGGTCGCCCCGCCCGCCGCCGAGGCCGCAGGCAGCGCCGACGCCGCGCTGGAGCAGGCCGGCGTCCGGGCCGCGTTCCCGCTGGTCGCCGAGGCGGGCGAGGCGCCCGCTCCCTGACCGCAGCGCCCCTTCACCCCGGCTTTGCATGAAAATGCAGGACAGTGAATAATGCTCGTCGTGTCCAAGGTCCTGACCTCCCTGCCCGTCGGCGAACGCGTCGGCATCGCCTTCTCCGGGGGTCTCGACACCTCCGTCGCGGTCGCCTGGATGCGCGACAAGGGTGCGGTGCCCTGCACCTACACCGCCGACATCGGCCAGGCCGACGAACCCGACATCGGCTCGGTGCCCGGCCGGGCGTCGGCCTACGGCGCCGAGCTCGCCCGGCTGGTCGACTGCCGCGCCGCACTCGTCGAGGAGGGCCTGGCCGCGCTGACCTGCGGGGCGTTCCACATCCGCTCGGGTGGCCGCAGCTACTTCAACACCACCCCGCTGGGCCGCGCGGTCACCGGCACGCTGCTGGTGCGCGCCATGCTCGAGGACGGCGTCCAGATCTGGGGCGACGGCTCGACCTACAAGGGCAACGACATCGAGCGGTTCTACCGGTACGGGCTGCTGGCCAACCCCTCGCTGCGGATCTACAAGCCCTGGCTGGACGCCGACTTCGTCACCGAGCTCGGTGGCCGCACCGAGATGTCGGAGTGGCTGGTCGCCCACGGCCTGCCCTACCGCGACAGCGCGGAGAAGGCCTACTCCACCGACGCCAACATCTGGGGCGCCACGCACGAGGCGAAGGCGCTGGAGCACCTGGACGCCAGCGTGGAGATGGTGCAGCCGATCATGGGCGTCCGCTTCTGGGACCCCGAGGTCGAGATCGTCCCCGAGGACGTGACGATCGGCTTCGAGCACGGCCGGCCGGTCACGATCAACGGCCAGGAGTTCGCCTCCGCGGTCGACCTGGTGCTGGCGGCCAACGCCATCGGCGGCCGGCACGGGCTGGGGATGTCCGACCAGATCGAGAACCGGATCATCGAGGCCAAGAGCCGGGGCATCTACGAGGCGCCGGGTATGGCGCTGCTGCACGCCGCCTACGAGCGGCTGGTCAACGCCATCCACAACGAGGACACCCTCGCCAACTACCACAGCGAGGGCCGCCGGCTGGGCCGGCTGATGTACGAGGGCCGCTGGCTGGACCCGCAGGCGATGATGCTGCGCGAGTCGCTGCAGCGCTGGGTCGGCATGGCGGTCACCGGCGAGGTGACGCTGCGGCTGCGCCGGGGCGAGGACTACTCGCTGCTGGAGACCGCCGGCCCGGCGTTCAGCTACCACCCGGACAAGCTGTCGATGGAGCGCACGGTGGACTCCGCGTTCGGCCCGGTCGACCGGATCGGCCAGCTCACCATGCGCAACCTGGACATCGCCGACTCCCGCGCCAAGCTGGAGCAGTACGCCCGGATGGGCATGGTCGGCGGGGCGACCCCGACGTCCATCGGCGCGGCGCAGGCGGCCTCCACCGGGCTGATCGACGCCTCGCAGGCGGGCGGGGCCGAGGCGATCGCCTCCCGCGGTGGGATCTCCGCCCACGACGAGCTGCTCGACCGGGCCGCCATGGAGTCCGGCACCGACTGAGCGACCCGCGGGGCTCCTGCGTTCCAGGAGCCCCGCGGGCGCGGACGGGATCAGCCGGCGGCAGGCCCGCGCCCACGAGCGGGGGCGGCCCTGCCGGGGTCAGCCGAGGACCGTCGTCACCAGCAGGTAGCCGTTGAGACCGATGATCAGCGCGGCGACCAGCGAGCCGGTCAGCGTGGTGATCCGGCGGTTGACCCAGCCGCCCATCAGGTCGCGGCGCGAGGTGAGCCACAGCAGCGGCACCAGGGCGAACGGGATGCCGAAGCAGAGCACCACCTGCGACCAGACCAGCGCCTGGGTCGGGTCGACGCCCAGGCCCAGCACCAGCAGCGCCGGGGCCAGGGTGATCAGCCGGCGGGCCAGCACCGGGATGTGCTTGCGCAGGAACCCGGCCATCACGACCTGCCCGGCGTGGGTGCCGACGGACGACGCAGCGAACCCCGAGGCCAGCAGCGCCAGCGCGAAGGCCAGCGCCGCGCCGGTGCCGAGCTGGTCGCCGAGGCCGGCGTGCACGCTCTCCAGCGAGGTGATCGAGGCGTCCCCGGTGAACAGCTGCGCGGCGATGACCAGCATGGCGGCGTTGACCAGCCCGGCCAGGCCCATCGCCAGCAGCACGTCCAGCCGCTGGGCCCGCAGCAGCCGGCGCCGTCCGGTGGAGGTGCGGCCGGCGGTGACGGTGTCGCCGTAGCGGCCGGGGGTGAGCGCGGAGTGCACGTAGATGACGTGCGGCATGACCGTGGCGCCCAGGATGCCGGTGGCCAGCAGCAGGCTGTCGGACCCGGAGAAGCTCGGCACCATGCCGGTGGCCACCCCGCCCATGTCCACCCCGGAGCCGACCAGCGTGTAGGCGAACCCACCGCCGATCACCAGCAGCAGCCCGGTGATGACCCGCTCGAACGGCCGGTGCCCGCGTGACTGGGCGGCCAGCAGCACGAACGCGACGACGGCGGTGATCAGCCCGCCGATCGGCAGCGGCACCCCGAAGAGCAGGTTCAGCGCGACCGCGCCACCGACGATCTCGGCCAGGTCGGTGGCGATGGCGACCGCCTCGGCCTGCGCCCACAGCCCCCACACGACCGGCCGGGGGAGCCGCTCGCGGCAGCAGGTGGCCAGGTCGCGGCCGGTGGCCAACCCGAGCTTGGCCGTCAGCGACTGGATGAGCATCGCCATCAGGTTGGCCGCGGCGATCACCCACAGCAGCGTGTAGCCGAAGGAGGCGCCGCCGGTGAAGTTGGTGGCGAAGTTGCCGGGGTCGACGTAGGCGACGGCGGCGACGAACGCCGGCCCGAGCATCGCCCACGTCCGGCGCGTGGTGCGCCCGGCCGGGCGGGGCAGCGTGCTGGGGAGGACGGCGGCCTCGGTCTTCGACAGGTACACGGACACCTCGCGGGGCTGTTCAGGGGGACGGCACTCCTGTTCTGCCCGGCCCGCCGGGGCCATCCGGGCCGATCTGTGGCCCCCAGGGGTCAGGGCAGCCTCAGCTCACCGGTGGCCGGCTCCGCCGCCCCCACCGGCCGGCGCTCACCGGGTCCTCCTCCTGCCGGACCGGGCGAGGGCCGCGGGCTGCCGTCAGCCGCGGAGCCGCCCAGCGGGCCAGCACTGCCGCGACGGCGAGCGCACCGGCGACGGCGAAGGGGTGCTCGACGAGGACGGCGGAGACGTGGTCGAGCGGGCCGATCGTGACGCCGGTGACCCGCTCGACCAGCCAGCCGGCCGCGAGCACGGCCCCGGCCGCGGCGAGGGTGACCCGCACGGCGGGGTAGCAGCCGGTGCGGCTCAGCAGCACCAGCGAGGGCATCAGCAGGGCGACCACCAGCAGCTGGGTGATCTCGATGCCCAGGTTGAAGCCGAGCAGGTCGACGACGAGCGAGCCGCGGCCCAGCCCGAGCTGGTCGATGAGGGCCGCGAAGGCCAGGCCGTGGACCAGCCCGAAGCCCACGGCGATCGCCGTCTCGCCACCGGGCACCAGCGGCCGGACGGCGTGCACGGCCGAGGCGAGGATGGACACCGCGATGAGGCTCTCCACGACCCGGCTGTCGATGTGCACCAGGCCCACCGCCCCCAGGACGAGCGTGAGGGAGTGGCCGACGGCGAAGGCGGTCACCACGTGCACCACCCGCCAGCTCGCGCGGCGCAGGTCGTCGCGGCGGACCCACCGGCCGTGCGCGGCCAGCAGCGGGGCCGGCAGCAGCAGCATCACCAGGAAGAGCAGGTGGTCGGCGCCCTCGGAGATGTGCTCGGTGCCCAGCCGCAGGGAGGGGAGGAACCCGCCGGCGTCCGGGCTGCCCGTCGGGATGGTGAGGTCGTGGACCCGCCAGTCCAGGATCCCGGCGGTGACGTGGTCGGCTGCGCCGGCCGCGCGCACCGAGACGAGCACCCGGTGGGAGAGCAGGTGGTGCACGATGCCGTCGTAGCTGAGCGTGAACTCCTGCACCCGGCCGCCTGGCGGGGTCAGCAGCAGGTCGTAGACGACGTGGTCGACCCCGTCGATCCGCTCCACCCGGCCGCCGGCGACGCCGACGTCCCACGCCCCCGCCTCGGAGGCGACGGCGGTGTGCCCGGCCACGTAGCCCTGCAGCCGGACCAGCTCGGCCGGGTCGCCGACGACCTCAGGGGTGAGCGTGGGCTCCGCCAGGGCGATGGACAGCCGGTCGATGGGCAGCTGGACCTCGCCGGTGACCCGGTCCGGGCCGACGTCCAGCAGGATCGCGGTGAAGCTCAGCGGGTGCGCGGACGCGGCCGGGGCGGCGAGCACCCCGACCGCGCCGAGCAGCCCCAGCAGGAGCGCGAGGAGGGCCGCCGCGCGACGTCCCCGGGCCGGGGTGCCCGGCAGCCCGCCGGCCGCCGGGCACCGAGCGGGCAGGATCACCCGCTGAGGTCGGAGCTGCCGTAGTCGTTGTTCTTGTCCCGGTACACCGAGTGGTAGTGGATGTCCGGGGTGCTCCGGCTGCGGGTGTTGATGAACTCGATCCACACGCTCGGGCCGTCGATGCGGACGTAGCTGCTCTCGTCGGTCGACCCGGTGTTGTTGGACCAGCCGATGCGGGTCTGGTCCAGCTCGGACTCGTACTGGGCCAGCAGGTTCGCCGCGGCAGCGGGGGCGAGGTCGCCCACGTAGGCCTGCAGCGCGCTGGTCACCAGCGCGCGCTGGGTGTCGTCCAGCTCCGAGACGAGCAGGCCCTCGGCGGCAGGGAACTCCCCGCTGTCCTGCCCCGGCCCCATCACCAGGTCGTCGAAGGTGCCGGAGGTGATCTCGGCGCCGGCCAGCTGGTCGGCGGTCAGCCCGGCGAGCACGCCGAACACGGCGTCGGTCTCGGCTGCGACCGGCTCGACCGTGGTGCCGTCGACCTCGAAGGACGGCGGCTCGGAGCCGACGAACTGCGGGGTCTGGCTGACCGCGTCGCCGTTGTAGGTGAGGTTGCGGGCCAGGTGGTGCCCGCCGAACTGCACCGCGAACGGGGCATCCGTCGAGGGGTCGCCGTAGACGGCGATGTAGTAGTCGACCAGGGCACCGAAGTCGTCGGCGCCCTCACCGGCGAGGCTGTTCAGGTAGTCGTCGGCCTGCCGGATCTGGTTGGACTGCGTGTACCCGTCGGCGCTGAGGGCGACCTGCACGACCGCCAGCGCCGCCTGCTGCTGCTCCTCGGTCAGGTCGGCCAGCGCGATGCCGGGGCGGGCGACCTGGGACGCCGGGTAGTTCGACCAGGTCTGCCGCGACTGGTGGTCGGTGAAGTCCAGCTGCACGGTCGCCAGGGTGGTGGCGTCCAGCGTCGCCAGGAACGCCTGGACCGCCGGCACCACGGCGGCGGTGTTGGCCCCGCCTGCGCTGGCGCCCTCGGTGTCCAGGTCCACCGCGGTGAAGGTCTGCCCGCCCATGGCACCGCCGGCGCCGCCGCCAGGACCGCCGGACGGCGCGGCGGACGAGGCGGAGGTGGACGACGAACCGGCGGACGACGACCCGCTGGCGGACGAGGAGTCGTCGGAGCCGCAGGCGACCGTGGTCAACGTGGTCGCCAGGAGCACGCCGCCGGCCAGCACTCGGGTTCTCTGCATGCGGACGGCGCCTCTCGCTGGTGTTCGGGCGGACCGGCCGGTTCCGATTACCCGTCGTCACGGACCGTACACAGACCCCGGCCGATCGGCACGGCACCGCCGCAGCGACACCCGGAGCCCGTCCGTGGTCCGCCGGCATCACCTCGCGGGCTGGCGCACCAGGGTCCAGATCGGCAGCTCGTGGTCGACCGCCGTGCGGGTGGCGTGGGTGACGGCGAACCCGGACCGCTGCAGCCAGCGGACGACGGTGGAGGTGTGCACCGTCGCCGCGGCCGGCACGCCCTCGGCGTCGCAGCGGTCGAGCACCGGTGAGAGCACCGCCGTCCCGAGGCCGGCGTGCCGGGCCGCCGGCCGGGTGCCCACCGCGTGCAGCCACCAGTGCGGCTCCGGCGGCCGGCCCAGCGCACCCAGCCGTTCGCTGGCCAGCACCACGGGCTGCCGGGCGCCGAACACCCGCGGCAGGTCGCGGTCGATGACCGCCTGCAGGTCGGCGGCCGGCTCCCCGGCGTCGGGGGCGACCCAGGCGGCGACCGCGCTGACGTCGTCGGTCACCCACGCCGTCCCGGCGAGCACCGGCACCAGCCCGCCCCACAGCTCCGACCAGCGCGACAGGCGTTGGGTGCGGCCGTCCTCCGGCAGCGCCCAGGAGGTCCACCGGTAGTCGGGGTAGGCCTGCGACAGCGTGGCGGCGATGCGGGGGACGTCGGCGCGGGTGGCGGGCCGGACGACGGGGGGAGTGCTCACCGTCCGATGAGACCACGCGACGCTCGGTCGAGCGGCCGCACGCCGGAGGACCCCCGGTGACGCACGGCGCGGGTACCGTGCCCCTCGGTTGATCGACCGGGAGCGAGGGGCACGACCGTGGACGACGTGGTGGTGGGCTCGCTCCCGTCGGCGCTGCCGGAGACGGTCGCGGCGGCCTCCGACCCGGCCTTCGAGCGGTTCGCCCGCCTGGTCCGGCAGGTGCTGGGTGTGCCGGTGGCCCTGGTGTCGTTCGTGTCGGCCGACGAGCAGGTCTTCCCCGGTGCGCTGGGGCTGCCCGAGCCCTGGCAGGGCAGCCGCCGGACGCCGCTGTCGCACAGCTTCTGCCAGCACGTGGTGCGCACCCGGGCGCCGCTGGTGGTCGCCGACGCCCGGGTCGACCCGCTGGTGTGGGACAACCTGGCCCTCCGCGACCTGGACGTCATCGCCTACCTGGGCATCCCGCTGGTGGGCGCCGGGGGCGAGGTCGTCGGGTCGCTGTGCGCGATCGACGACCGGCTGCGGCACTGGACCGGCACGGAGGTCGCGGTCCTGCAGGACCTGGCCGACGCCTGCAGCTCGGAGCTGCAGCTGCGCACGCTGCGCGCCCGGGCCACCGAGGCGGCGGGTCGCGCGGCCACGGCCCAGGCGCGGGCCGAGGTGTCGCTGGCCGACCGGCGCACGGTCGCCGAGACGCTGCAGCAGGCGATGCTCACCCACCTGCCCGAGCCCGACCACCTGGAGATCCGCGCCCGGTACCTGCCCTCGCACGCCGGCGACCAGGTGGGCGGCGACTGGTACGACGGGTTCCTCACCGCCCAGGGCGCCACCGTGCTCGCCATCGGCGACGTCACCGGCCACGACATGCAGGCCGCGGCCACGATGGGCCAGCTGCGCACCCTGCTGCGCGCCTTCGCCTACGACCGCGGCGAGGAGCCCTCCCAGACGCTGCGCCGCCTGGACCGGGCGATGACCGGCCTGGACGTCGCGGGGCTGGCCACCATCGTGCTGGCCCGCATCGAGCAGGACGCCGGGGCCCGCGCCGAGGGGATGCGGCTGCTGCGCTGGTCCAACGCCGGCCACCCGCCGCCCATCGTGCTGCACCCGGACGGCACGACCACGCTGCTGGACCGGCGCCCCGACGTGCTGGTGGGGGTGGACGCCGGCCTGCGCCGGCACGACTGGACCGTCGAGCTCGCGCCGGGGGACACCGTCGTGCTCTACACCGACGGCCTGATCGAGCACCGTGACTGGGGCGCCGACATCGACCTCGGCACCGCCGAGCTGCGCCGCACCCTCACCGAGCACGCCGACCTGCCGCTGGACCAGCTGCTGGACACCGTCGTGGACCGGAACAGCGACGGCCGCGAGGACGACATCGCGCTGCTGGCGGTGCGCTGCCACCCCGAGGACCGGGCCCGCCCGGTCGAGGCGGGGCCGAGCAGCCTGCGCGCGATCGGCTGACGGCCGGCCCCGGTCGCCGTCCGGCGTGCTCTGCTGTACCTGACATGACGCCGACCACGAGTTCCCGGGAGCGCTGGGACGTCGTCGTCGCCGGTGCCGGGCCGGCCGGGCTCGCGGTCGCCGCCGCGTGCGCGACCCGCGGGCTGCGGGTGGCGCTGGTCGCCCCGCACCTGCGCCCCTGGCACCAGACCTACTGCCTGTGGGCCGACGAGCTCGACGCGGCGACCACGGCCCTGCTCGGTCCCGCGGGCGGCCCCGTCCTCGGCCGGCGCTACCCGGCCACCGTCGTGCGCACCAGCAGCGGGCAGCGGGACCTCGGCCGCGGCTACGCCCGCCTGCACAACGACGTCGTCCACGGCCTCCTGCTCGACCAGCTCGTCGCCGGCGGCGGCGAGATCGTGCTCGGCACGGTCACCGGGGCCCGGGAGGACGGCGGCGGTCAGCAGGTGGCGCTGGCCGACGGGACGACGCTTCCCGCCGGGCTGGTCGTCGACGCCCGGGGCGGCGGACCGGGCAGCGCCCAGCAGCGGGCCTGGGGCGAGCGGGTCACCGGCGACGTCACGGGCCTGGTCCCGCCCGGCAGCGCCCTGTTCATGGACTGGGTCACGCTGCGGGACCCCGCGGCGGCGCAGCCGCCGGTCTTCCTCTACGGGATGGCCCTCGACGACGGCAGCACGCTGCTGGAGGCCACGTCGCTGGCGGCCCGCCCGCCGGTGCCGCTGCCGCAGCTGCGCGACCGGCTGCACCGGCTGATGGCCACGGCCGGGCTGCGCAGCGCGGGGGAGCCGGAGCGGGTGGCGATCCCGCTCGACGCCGCGGTCCGGCGCGGGGCCGGCGTCCCGGTCGGGGCCGCGGCCGGCCTGGTGCACCCGGCGACCGGCTACAGCGTGGCGACCTCGCTGCGGACCGGCGGCGCAGTCGCCGACGCGGTGCTGGCCGGGGCCGACGCCGCCGCCGTGCGCGGGCTGGTGCGCAGTACCCGGCGGCGGGCCACCCTCGGCCTGTTCGCGCTGGGCCGGGAGGTGCTGCTCGGCCTGGACGAGGAGCAGACCGACACCTTCTTCTCGACCTTCTTCACCCTGCCCCCGCCGGCGTGGAACGCCTACCTCGACACCGGGTCCCCGCCCTCGGCCGTCGCGGCCACGATGCTGCGGGTCGCCCGGGCGCTCCCGCCGGCGGGCCGCCGTTCGCTCGCCGCCGGGGTCGGCCGCGCCGTCCGGCCCGACCGCTGACCCACCTGAGTGTTACTTGAAGTCTCAAGCACCGAGGCGCAGACTGGGGCCCCACCGACCAGCAGGAGCCCACCGTGCCCGTCCAGCGCCTCAACCACGCCGTCCTCTTCGTCCGCGACGTCGACCGCAGCGCCGCCTTCTACCTCGACGTCCTGGGCTTCCGGGTGAAGGTCGAGATGCCCGGCCGGGCGGTGTTCCTGCAGGCCGAGGGGTCGACCAACGACCACGACCTCGGCCTGTTCGCGGTGGGCCCGCAGGCCGGCCCGTCCGGTGCCGGCCGCAGCAGCGTCGGGCTGTACCACCTGGCCTGGGAGGTCGACACCCTCGCCGAGCTCGCCCGGATCCGCGGCGCGCTGGCCGAGGCCGGTGCCCTCACCGGGGCGTCGGACCACGCCACCACCAAGGCGCTCTACGCCCAGGACCCCGACGGCATCGAGTTCGAGGTCTCCTGGCTGCTGCCCGCCGACCTGATCACCCCCGAGATCGAGGCCCAGGGCGCGATCACCCGGTCGCTGGACCTGGCCGGTGAGATCGCCCGCTACGGCGCCGACACCCGCGGCGGCGTCGGCGTCAGCGTCCCGGCCTGAGCCCGGGCGCCGTCCCCGGGCCGAGATCTGCGTTCTCGTGGTCTCCTGGCCCGGGAAGCCACGAGAATGCAGATCCCACGGGCGGCTCAGGGGCGCAGCAGCAGGATGCTGCTGACCGCGGTCGCGAGCAGCCGGTCGGCGTCGTCGACCAGGCGCGCCTCGGCCAGCGCCGTGCGGCTGCCCAGGTGGGTGACCGTGCCGGTGCAGCGCACCCGGCCGGTGTCGACGGTGATCGGCCGGAGGAACTTCACCGTCAGGTCCAGGCTGGTGTAGCCGACCCCGGCCGGCAGCTTCGAGTGCACGGCGCAGCCGGTCGCGGAGTCCAGCAGCGTGGCGTAGACGCCGCCGTGCACCGAGCCGATCGGGTTGTAGTGGAACTCCGCGGGCTGGACGGCGAAGACCACCCGCCCCTCCTCGACCGACTCCAGCTCGAACCCCAGCGTGGCGATCACGGGCGGGGCCGGCAGCTCGCCGGTCTGCATCGCCCGCAGCACCTCGATGCCCGAGGACGTGCGGGCGGCGGCGACCGAGGCCATCGGGTCGCCCCAGCTGTAGGTGCGTTCACGGGCGGGTTCGGTCGTCACCCGGCGGACCGTATCCCGGCCCCGCTGATGGAGTCCCAGCGCATCGATATCCGAGCGTTGGGACTCCATCAACCTCCCCGAACGGGAGTGCACCGAGCGCTGCTGGGGTCCAGCAGCCGCGGCCGACCGCCGTCCTCCGCGACGAACCGGGCAGGGGTTGACGCGACGCCAACTGACATGTCAGATGTCAATCGTGCCGATCGGACCCGTCTCCCGCGTGCTGCTGCGCGACCAGGCGGTCACGCTGATCCGGTCGGCGATCGTCAGCGGCGAGCTGGCGCCCGGTGCGGTGGTCAAGGACAGCGAGCTGGCCGGCCGGCTGGGCCTCTCGGTCGCCCCGGTGCGCACGGCGCTGGCCCGGCTGGCCGACGAGGGGCTGGTGGAGAGCAAGCCGCAGAGCCACACCCGGGTCACCCCGCTGGTGCTGCGGCAGGTGCGCGACGCCGCGGTGGTCGTCCGCGCGATGCACGAGCTCGCGGTCGGCGAGGCCGCTGCCGCGGTCACCGCCGGGGACGTCGCCGCGATGCGGGCGGCCAACCGGCGGTTCGCCGTCGCCGTGGCCACCGGCGACCTCGACGCCGCGCTGACCGCCGACGACGAGCTGCACGACGTCCTGCTGGCCCGCTGCGGCAACGGTGCCGTGCGGGCCACGATCGACCGCTTCACCCCGGCGGTCCGGCGGCTGGAGCGGCAGCGCTTCGCCGCGGCGCACGGCCGGGGGTCCGTCGTCCTGCACGACCGCCTGATCACCGCCTGCGCGGACGGCGACGCCGCCGCCGCCGTGTCCACCACGACCGAGATCTGGACGGCCCTGCTGTCCGAGCTGGAGGAGACCCCCGATGAGCGTTCCTGACCCCGCCCGACCCTCCCTGGCCGACTTCCCACGCCACCCGCTGCTGTTCGGCCCCTCGCCGGTGCACCGCCTCGACCGGCTGACCGAGCACCTGGGCGGCGCGGCGGTGTGGGCCAAGCGCGAGGACGTGAACTCCGGGATCGCCTACGGGGGCAACAAGACCCGCAAGCTGGAGTACCTGGTCGCCGATGCGCTGGCCCAGGGCTGCGACACGCTGGTCTCCATCGGCGGGGTGCAGAGCAACCACACCCGGCAGGTCGCCGCCGTCGCCGCGCACGTCGGGCTGCGCTGCGTGCTGGTGCAGGAGAGCTGGGTCGACTGGCCCGACGCCGTCTACGACAAGGTCGGCAACATCCTCATCTCCCGGCTGGCCGGCGCCGACGTGCGGCTGGTCAAGGCCGGGTTCGGGATCGGGTTCAAGGAGAGCTGGGAGACCGCGCTCGCCGAGATCACCGACCGCGGCGGCAAGCCCTACCCCATCCCGGCCGGCGCGTCGGACCACCCGCTGGGCGGGCACGGCTTCGCCGGCTGGGCGCACGAGGTGGCCGCGCAGGAGGCCGAGCTCGGGGTCTTCTTCGACACCGTCGTCGTCTGCTCGGTGACCGGCTCGACGCAGGCCGGCATGGTCGCCGGCTTCGCCCAGCTGGAGGAGCAGGGCGCCCGGCCGCGCCGGGTGCTGGGCATCGACGCCTCGGCCAAGCCCGCCGAGACCCGTGACCAGGTGCTGCGGATCGCCCAGCGGACGGCGGCCGCGATCGGCGTCCAGCGGGAGCTGACCCTCGACGACGTCGAGCTCGACGAGCGGTACCACGCCGGGGTCTACGGCATCCCCGACGCGACGACGATCGCGGCGATGGAGCTGGCCGCCCGCACCGAGGGCATGGTCACCGACCCGGTCTACGAGGGGAAGTCGATGGCCGCCACGATCGACCTGGTCGGCCGCGGCGAGATCGAGCCGTCGTCCACCGTGCTCTACGCCCACCTCGGCGGGCAGCCGGCCCTCAACGGCTACAGCGCGCTCTTCTCCTGAGCGGCCGGTGCCCACCGCTGCGGCAGCGTGAGCACGGTGGCGGACACCGCCGGGACGACGACGAGCACGGCCGGTGGCCGCCCGCGGAGCCCGGGCGTCACAGCGGTACGGCCAGGCCGTCCGGGCTGGGCCGGCCCAGGGCCTCGGCGATCGACGGCCGCATCGGCGCCAGGCCGGTGCCGGCCAGGACGACGTCCCGGACGAAGGAGTGCCAGGCGCCGGAGCGGCGGACCATCCCGTGCCCGCCGACGACGGTGAACCGGGCGACCCGGGCGCCGGCGCGGCGGGCCCGCACCCCGAACTCGGCCGACAGCCGGGCGGGCACCCAGCGGTCGCCCCGGCCGTGCAGGATCACCACGGTCTGGTCGCGCAGGTGCATCACCGGCTCGCCGGGCGGCGTCCAGGGCGCCAGGGCGCAGACCGCGGTGACCGACGGCTCGCCGCCGGCGCGCAGCGCGGCCCGACCGCCCATCGAGTGCCCGACCAGCACGATCGGGACGTCGGTGCCGTGCTGCTCGCGCAGCTGCCCGATCGCCCACCGGACGTCGGCATGGGCGTCGGCTGCCTCGCCGTTCCACCCGGCGACGCGGTAGCGCAGCAGCGCGGTGGCGATGCCCCGGTCGGCGGTGGCCGCGTGCACGAAGCGCTCGACGGCGCGCATCCGCACCAGCGAGAGGGCACGCTCCTTGGGCGGCTCGACGCTGGTGACGGTGCCGCCGTGGCAGAACAGCGCGATGCCCCGGGTCTCCCCGGCAGCCGGTCGCTGCTCGAGCGCTGGCTGCCGCGGCTCGGGGCGGTCGGCGTCCGGGGAGGTCGAGGGGTCCATGACCTCAGCGGCGCTTGCCGCCGCCGCGGAGCCGGTCGCGGGCCCGGTCACCGAGGGCGCCTGCCTTCAGCAGCCCGTTGCTCACCGAGCTGGGGCCGTTGCGCCGCTCGAGGGTCTGGCCGAGCTTGCGGAGCAGGCCGCTGGCGAACGGGACGATGAAGGTGAGCAGGACCCACGTGCGGAATCGGCGGGTGAGGAAGAGCCACATGATCAGCAGTCTGCCCGGATCAGCGGCTGCGCAACCGGCGGCGGGGTGGGGACCGGTCGGTCCCACGTCTGTGCGGTGGCCCGCTCAGCGCTCGTTCGTCGCGGCCGGCACCAGGACGACCAGTGCGATCAGCAGCACGACGACGCCGCGGGGAGCAGCTGCCGCGCCGAAGGTCGACGCTCGTTGAACGGCGGCTGATCTTCAGCGTCCACGGTCGGTCCAGGCCAGGCGACGGGCGCCGCCGGCCGAGCGCATCGGAGACCCACCTCCGAAGCCCGGACTGCTGCGGCGGAGCTCGGTACCCGCCCGCCTCGGGAGCTGGTGGAATCGGCTGGAGCCGCTCGCGAGCGGTTGCGGGGGACGTTGGGTCGGTGGGGGACGGTAGAAGCTGGCGCGTAGATGGTCCTCGGCGCCACTCGTGCCGGCTGGCCCGGACACGGCTGGGTATCGGTCGGTCCGTTGGTGGGCCGTCCGCGCCGGGCCTCCACGCGCGTAGAAGGCAGCTGTGGTCTCGGTCAGGCGTCGATGACCACCGGGATGATCACCGGCGCGCGGCGGTGTGCCCGGCTCGCCCAGCCGGCCACGGCGCGGCCGATCAGCTCCTCCAGCTTGGCGGCGTCGGTGACCCCGTCCGCGGCCGCCCGGGCCAGCTCCCGCTCGATGAGCGGGACCGCCGCGTCGAAGGACTCCGCCTCGTGCACGAAACCGCGAGCCAGGAAGTCCGGGGCCTCGGCGAGCTGCCCGGTCTTGGCGTCGACGATGGCCACCACGGTGATCACGCCCTCCTCGGCAAGGGTCCGCCGGTCCTTGAGGGAGGCCTCGGTCGCCCCGCCCACGGTGTTGCCGTCGACGTAGACGTTGGCGGCGGGCACCTTGCCGGTGACCGAGACGCGGCCGTCGATCAGGTCGACGACGTCGCCGTCTTCGGCGATGACGACCCGCTCGGGGTCGACGCCGGTACGGATGGCCAGGTCGGCGTTGGCCCGCAGGTGGCGGGGCTCGCCGTGCACCGGCAGGACGTTGCGCGGCTTGACGATGTTGTAGCAGTACACGAGCTCGCCGGCGCTGGCGTGCCCGGAGACGTGCACCTTGGCGTTGCCCTTGTGCACCACGTTGGCGCCGATCTTGGTGAACTCGTTGATGATCCGGTAGATGGCGTTCTCGTTGCCCGGGATCAGCGAGCTGGCCAGCAGCACGGTGTCGCCCTCGGAGATCCGGATGACGTGGTCCCCGTTGGCCATCCGGGACAGCGCCGCCATCGGCTCGCCCTGGGACCCGGTGCAGATCAGGCACACCTTGTCGGCGGGCAGCTTCTCCAGCACCTTCATGTCCACGACCAGGCCCTTGGGCACCCGCAGGTAGCCCAGGTCGCGGGCGATGCCCATGTTGCGGACCATCGACCGGCCGACGAAGGCGACCTTGCGGCCGTGCTGGTGCGCGGCGTCGAGCACCTGCTGGATGCGGTGCACGTGGCTGGCGAAGCTGGAGACGATGACCCGCTTGGGTGCGGTGCGGAAGACCGTGTCGATCGCCGGGGTGAGCTCACCCTCGGAGGTGGTGAAACCGGGCACGTCGGCGTTGGTGGAGTCGGTGAGGAAGAGGTCGACGCCCTCCTCACCGAGCCGGGCGAAGCCGCGCAGGTCGGTGATCCGCTGGTCCAGCGGGAACTGGTCCATCTTGAAGTCGCCGGTGTGCAGCACCAGCCCGGCCGAGGTGCGGATCGCGACTGCCAGCGCGTCGGGGATGGAGTGGTTGACCGCCAGGAACTCCAGGTCGAAGGGGCCCATCCGCAGCTCGTCGCCCTCGGCGACCTGCTCGGTCACCGGGGTGATCCGGTGCTCCTTGAGCTTGGCCTCGATGAACGCCAACGTCAGCTTCGACCCGACCACGGGGATGTCCCGCCGCTCCCGCAGCAGGTACGGGACGCCGCCGATGTGGTCCTCGTGCCCGTGCGTGAGCACCACGGCCACCACGTCGTCCAGCCGGTCCCGGATGGACGTGAAGTCGGGGAGGATCACGTCGATCCCGGGCTGGTGCTCCTCGGGGAACAGCACGCCGCAGTCGACGATCAACAGCTTGCCGGCATGCTCGAACACCGTCATGTTCCGGCCGATCTCGCCCAGCCCGCCCAACGGGGTGACGCGAAGTGCCGCACGAGGCAGCGCAGGAAGTCGCTTCTGCTCATGGCGCGTGCGACTCATGGCACTCACGCTACGTGAGACTGGTTCGGCGTCTCGAAGCTGCCAGAACCGAGGTGTCGAGCCCCGGGTTCGGTGGAGCTGTGTTCCCACGCCCCGACGGGCGTCGGGCGGTGGTGCGGCCGGCGTGGGCGTGGGCGCACTCGGCCGGCGGGACGAGACCGAGCTCGCCGTGCAGGCGTCGGTGGTGAACCAGTCGATGTGCTTGCTTGTCGATGTAGGTGGTGGTCAGCGGGATGGGCGGTCGAGTTCCGCCGCGAAGAGGGCCGAGGCGCTCGTCAGAACGGTGTTCGCCCGGCGCAGTTCACGCACGTCGCGCTCGAGTTCGGCGATTCTTGTCGCCTCTGCCGTGGTCGTTCCCGGGCGGTGCCCCTCGTCGACCTCGGCCTGGGTGACGCAGTTCTGCAGCGTCTCGGGGTTGATGCCCAGCTGCTTGCCGACCCGGGCCAGCGCGCCGGGTCGGGTGGCCGGGTCGCGCCGGGCGTCGACCGCCATCCGGATGGCCCGCTCCCGCAGCTCGGCGGGGTGCTTCCGTGGTACCGCCGTGATCGTCATGCTCCCGTGGGTTCGATGCCTCCATCGGACCCGGAGCGAGACAACTCCGACACCCTGCTGATGATGTCCCAGCTCCAGGCGTTCGGGTGACGCGCTGCCGGGTGCCGAAGGCCGCGTGGGTGACCTCGACCCGGGCCGCCGGGTCGTCGAAGGGCGTGCAGGTGTGATCATCGAGGTCGTGGACATCGTCGACCGCGAGGACGTCGCCGGTCCGGGGGAGATGCGGGGCGATGGCCGGCCCGGTGCCGACCGGCCCGGTGTGCGCAAGGAGCGTGCCGGTGTCCGCAGCGGTGACCTGGGCGCCAGGCTCGTCGTCGCCGCCGCCGAGCTGCTGGACGAGACCGGCAACGAGGCCTCGGTGACCCTGCGCGCCATCGCCCGGCGGGCCGGGGTGTCGGCTCCGGCCATCTACGGCCACTACGCCGACATCCAGTCCATCTTCCTGGTCGTCGTGCAGGAGGCCTTCGCCGAGCTCGAGCAGGCACTGCAGGCCGGAGCCGGCGCGGCCGGACCCGCCGGCCGGCAGCCGCTGTCCGGCTCGGCTGCGGCCGGTCGGGTGGGCGACGCTGCCGTGCCCGTGAGCCCGGATCCCCGGCAGCTGGCCGTGGCACGGCTGCAGGCGGTCTGCGCCGCCTACCTGGACTTCGCCGCCCGCCGTCCGCAGCGCTACCGGATCATGTTCGGCGGTCTGTGGACGGCGACCTCGGCCATCGAGTCCTCCGCGGTCAGCCACGGGGATGTCCAGGCGCTCGGGCAGGAGGCGCTCGGGGTCTTCGTCGCCGTCCTGCAGGGCTGCGTCGATGCCGGGGCGTCCAGGAGCACCGATACCTTCGCCGACGCCGTGGCCCTCTGGCTGGGACTGCACGGCCTGGCCCACCAGCGGGTCGTCACCGCAGCATTTCCCTGGCCGGACGACGTCGCCCAGCGCCTCGTCACCGCCCTGGCACACCTCGGCGAAGGCTGAGTTCGCGCTCCACCACGACTCGGCACCTCGCGAGTCGGCGGGAGCGCCGGACCGCGACGCGCGCGAACCAGCGCACCGGCGGTCGTCGTTGAAGTCGCCGGTCGCCATCTCGGCCGGTGCGCCGATCGCGCGACTTCCGGGCCCGGCAGCTACGCCGCCGGGTCCGCAGAGCGATCGCGCGGTCGAAGGGGAGGGCTGCTGGAGGCCTGGTGGCCACCGGTCCACACCCTCGCCGGATGGTGTCGGCCGAAGCTCTTTACAGCTGTTAAGCGAATCTGCTAATTTACGGGTGTTAAGCACAGCCGGTACGGCTCCCCACGCAGAAGGACGAGGCGCATGTCCCTCACCGCAACAGCACCCGCCACCACTGCCAGCGAGACCACCCCCAGCGCGACGATCACCCCGGTGGCGGCCGCCGCCCGCTGGGTGGGCGCCGCCCTGGCCGGCGCCGCGGTCATCGACGTGGCCGCCGAGGCCGTCGTCGCCAGTGCCTGGGACGTCCGCGGGTACAGCTACGTCGCCGACTACGTCACCTTCCTGGGCAGCCCCTTCGCCGGGGACTTCCAGGGCGTGACGATCTCCTCGCCGCTGTGGTGGCTGATGGGTGCAGCGTGGATCGCCACCGGCGTCCTCGTCGCAGCGGCCAGCGTCGGGCTCAGCCGCCGGTTCACCGGCCGGCGCCGGCGCACCACCGCAGTCCTGGGAGTGGTCCAGGGCATCGCCCTGGTCCTGTTCGCGGTCTTCCCGCTGGGGCCGCAGACCATGACCAACGGCACCCTGCCGCTGTACCTGTTCGGCGCGTTCGCCTCGATCATCGCCGGCAACGCCCTCGCGATCGTGACCGGGCTGTCCGGGCGTGCGCTGGGCCTGCCCCGCTGGCTGGCCACCGGCAGCATCACCGCCGGCGCCGTCGGGCTGGTCAACATCCCCGCCACCTACGGCTGGACGCCGACCGGCGTCGCCGAGCGCATCTCGGTCTACAGCTACCTGCTGTGGGCCCTGGGCCTGGGCATCTGGCTGCTGCGGGCCCGCCGCACCACCACCGGCTGACCAGCAGACGTCCCGCGCACCCCACCTGCCCGCCACCGCACCGAGGAGACCTCGTGACCAGCACCTCCACCGTTTCCGCCACCACCACCCGGATCGTGCTGCCCGGCCTGGTCGAGCCCGAGGGGCTCCAGGTCACGGAGGCGGCGGTGTCCCTCCCCGGTCGCGGCCAGCTCCTGGTCGCCGTGGCGGTCACCGGCATCAGCTACGCCGAGCAGGCGATGCGCCGGGGCCGCTACTTCAGCCAGCCGGACTTCCCCTTCACGCCCGGCTACGACCTGGTCGGCACCGTTCTCGCCACCGGCGCCGACACCGATCCCGACCTGCTGGGGCGCCGGGTCGCCACCATGACCAGGACCGGCGCCTGAGCCGGTCACGTCGTGGTCGAGGCCCGCGACAGCATCCCGGTGCCGACCGACCTGGACCCCGAGCTCGTGGAGGCGCTCACCGTCAACGGGGTCACCGCCTGGCAGATGCTGCACCGCACCGCGAAGGTCGCCGGCGGGCAGACGATCCTCGTCTTCGGCGCCAACGGCGGGGTCGGCGGCATCCTCATCCAGCTCGCGCTGCACGCCGGCATCCGGGTCATCGGCGCCGCTTCCCCCCGCCACCACGACGCCCTGCGTGCTGCCGGTGTCGAGCCGGTCGACTACGGCGACCCCGAGCTGGCCGACCGCGTCCGCTCCCTGGCGCCGGGTGGGGTCGACGCCGTGTTCGACAACATCGGCGGTGAGACCACCCGCACGGCCTGGGGGCTGCTGGCCCGCGGCGGCACGCTGGTCACCTACGCCATCATAGGCGCCGTCGCCGGCACCGGCAGCCTGGGGCTGCCCTTCCTCAAGGCCGTCGGCCAGAACCTGTGGTGGTCGGCGCTGCCCAACGGCAAGCGCGCCACCTTCTACGACCTGTGGGCCGGGCACGCCACCCGCAAGGCCCGCTTCCGACGGCACCTCGAGGAGGACCTGGGCCACGTCCTGGCCCTCCTCGCCGAGGGTGCCCTGCAGCCCGCCATCGCCGGCAGCTACCCCCTGACCGAGGTCTCCGCGGCCCTCACCCTCGCCGAGTCGCGCACCCTCAACGGCAAGATCGTGCTCGTCCCCTGAACCGGCGAGCGGGCAGGCCGTCGACGGCCGACCGGCCGACGGTCGGTCCCGCTCGACAGGTGCGCCGGCCTCGGGCCCGCGGGCGAGGACCGGTCCGCCTCGAGCAGGACACCCCACCGGAGCCCGTGCACGCTCCACGGCTCGGGCAGCGGGGGGCGGGCCCGCCGCGGAAGCTCGTCCCGGACCACCCGGGGTCGTCCCGGCCCAGGGCCGGGTGACCGAGCCTGGCGATGACATGGTGGGCCAGGACGGTCGCGGACTCGGGGTCTGCGGGGTGGTCGGGGTCGCGCAGGGCGCCGTCGCGGACCAGCACGACCAGACCATGCACGAGCGCCCAGGTCAGCACGGTCGACGTCGCCGCAGATGCTCGCCCGCTGGGCCCAGCGACCTCGGCGGCGCGGGTGAAGGGTGCGATGGCCGCAGCCTGGGCTCGCTGCAGGCCGGCGTTCCCGGCGACCCGTTCCGCGGTGCGGGGCACCAGGTCGGACATGCGGTGGTCGCCGGCCCGCGCTGGGTCACCGAGCAGCACGACGCGCTGAGCCTGCCGCTGCTGGTGCGCCCGGACACCGTGCTGCCGGTCGGCGCCTGCAGCGACCGGCCGGACCACGACTGGGCCGACGGCGTCGTGCTCCGCCTGCACCGCCCGCATGACGGGCACCGCTCCCGGGTCGTCGTCCCCGGTGACGGCAACGGGGGCGAGGACGCCGTCTTCACCGTCGAGCGCACCGGCGACCTGGTCACCGTCACCGCGGCGCACGCGCCGGGTGCCCGGAGCGTGCAGGTCGCCGGTGACGAGGCCACGGCCGTGCCGGCCACCGGGACGGCGACGGTGCAGCTGGCCTCTGACGGCGACGGGCGCCCGGCCTCGGTCAGGGTCGGGCGCCCGCCGGGCCACCCGCGGGTGCAGGCGAGCCGCACGTCGGCCGTCGGGCCTCGTGCTACCGACCTACGCTGGGGACATGTTCTTCTCCCGCGCCAAGACCCAGCCGGTCACCGCGGCGGACGCCCTGACCGGCCGTTCCGAGCCGCTCCCCGGCGTTCCCGGGATGCACGCGGTCAACGGCAACCGCATCCAGCCGCCGTTCCCCGAGGGCATGCAGACCGCCGTCTTCGGCGCCGGCTGCTTCTGGGGTGTCGAGAAGGTGTTCTGGGAGACCCCGGGCGTGTACTCGACCGCCGCGGGCTACGCCGGTGGGCACACCCCGAACCCGACCTACGACGAGGTCTGCTCGGCGCGCACCGGGCACACCGAGGTCGTCCTGGTCGTCTTCGACCCGGCGGTCATCTCCTACGAGCGCCTGCTGAAGGAGTTCTGGGAGGAGCACGACCCGACCCAGGGCATGCGCCAGGGCAACGACATCGGCACCCAGTACCGCTCGGCCATCTACACCGACGGCGCCGAGCAGGAGGCCGCCGCAAAGGTCAGCCGGGACGTCTTCCAGGAGCGCCTGACCGCCGCCGGCTACGGCGAGATCACCACCGAGATCGCCCCGCTGGGCGACTTCTTCTACGCCGAGGCCTACCACCAGCAGTACCTGTTCAAGGTGCCCGGCGGCTACTGCCCGGTGAACTCCACCGGCGTCGCCTGCCCGGTCGGTCTGCCCGGCGTGTGAACGAGGGCCCCTGCGGGGGCCGGCGCCTGCTCGAACCGGAGGCCCGTCGCGCTCGTCGCGGCGGGCTTCCGGCGTGTCGGTACCGGTCAGGAACTAGTCATCCAGTGCATAGTCTGACGCATGGCGCTCGCCCACGTGATCCTCGGCCTGCTGGCGGGCGGTGAACGGCACGGCTACGACCTGAAGCGCCAGCACGACGCACGCTTCCCGCTGGCCCGGCCGCTCCCGGCCGCGCAGGTCTACGCCACCCTCGACCGGCTGCAACGTGACGGACTGGTCGCCCCTGGCGCCGTCGAGCGCTCGGGCGGCCCCGACCGCACCGCCTACGGCGTCACCCCCGCCGGCCGCGCCGAGCTGGAGCGCTGGCTCGACGACGTCGAGGGCCCCGAGCCCTTCGTGGCCAGCCCGCTGTCGGTGAAGGTCACCCTCGCGCTCCTCGCGGCCGGGGACGACGCCGCGACCGGCTACCTGCGCCGTCAGCGCGCCGCCCACCTGGCGCGGATGCGCGAGCTCACCCGCACCGTCACCGACCCCGGGACGTCGATCGCCGCGGTGCTGGCCGCCGGCTACGCGCTCGACCACCTCGATGCCGACCTGCGGTGGATCGACACCGCGCTGTCCCGTGTCTCCGCCTACTCCGAGGAGCTCCGCTCATGACCGCCTCCGCTGCACCCGCCGCCGACGTCGTCCTGGACGCCCGGGAGCTGGTCAGGAACTACGACCGCACGCCGGCGCTGCGCGGGGTCTCCCTCGCCGTCCGGGCGGGGGAGGTCGTGGCGATCACCGGCCCGTCGGGGTCGGGGAAGTCGACGCTGCTGCACTGCCTGGCCGGCATCGTGCGCCCCGACGAGGGCGAGGTGCGGTGGCAGGGCCGGCGGATCGACACGCAGAGCGAGGCGCAGCGGTCGCGGCTGCGCCGGACGGAGTTCGGCGTCCTCTTCCAGTTCGGCCAGCTGGTGCCCGAGCTGACCGCCGCGGAGAACGTCGCGCTGCCGCTGCTGCTGGCCGGCACCCGCCGGCGCACGGCCCTGGGGACGGCCGAGGGCTGGCTCGACCGGTTCGGCGTCGCCGAGCTCGCCGGGAAGCGTCCCACCGAGATGTCGGGCGGTCAGGCCCAGCGGGTGGCCACCGCCCGCGCCCTGGTCACCGGGCCGGCCGTGCTGTTCGCCGACGAGCCGACCGGCGCGCTGGACACCCTCGCCGGGGAGCAGGTGCTCGTCCAGCTGACCCGGGCGGCCCGCGAGTCCGGCACCACGGTGCTGGTGGTCACCCACGACGCCAAGGTCGCCGCGCACGCCGACCGGGAGGTCGTGCTCCGCGACGGGCTGATCGAGTCCGACGACCAGGCCCTCCTCGGCGCCGCCGGGGCACGGCGATGAGCGCCGGGACGCCGGACTGGCGGACGACGCTGTGGCTGGCCACGACCGGTGGCCGGTCCGACCGCGTCCGCACCGCGCTGACCGCGGTGGGCGCTGCGGCCGCCGTCCTGGCGCTGCTGGCCGCCGCGACCGTGGCCGCGGCCGGGCCGGAGGACGGGCCGTACACCAGCGCCGTGCTCAACGAGGTCGGGCTGCACGTGGGCGTCGTCATCGCGCTGGTACTGCTGTGCGTCCCGGTGCTGGCCTTCACCGGGCAGTGCTCCCGGATCGGGGCGCCGGCCCGCGACCACCGGCTGGCGGCCTTCCGGCTGTCCGGGGCCACGCCGGCCGACGTCGTCCGGGTGGCCGCCGCGGAGACCGGGGCGGCCGCCGGGCTGGGCGCGCTGCTGGGCCTGGGCGGGTACCTGCTCGGCCGGGTGCTGCTGGACGAGCCGGTGACCACCAGCTTCGTCCGGTACACCGTCGAGGTGGTCGACGGCTCCGAGAACCTGTCCCGGGAGCGGGTCACCGGTCCGGCACTGCGGCTGCCGGTCGACGTGCTGCCCGCGCCGTGGCTGGTCGCCTTGATCGTGGTCGCCGTCCCGCTGCTGGCCGCGCTCGTCGCCGTCACCGCCATGCGGCGGGTGCGGACGACGCCGTTCGGGGTCGTCCGGCTGGCGGTGCAGCGCCCGGTCCGGGTCCTGCCGGCGGTCCTGTTCGTCGGTGGCACGGTGGCCATGGCGTCTTTCGGCGCGATGCTGCGCGCCACCGGGCTGGACGAGTCCCAGGGCGGGGTCCAGACGGTGGTCTTCCTGGTCCTGCTGCTCGCCACCGCGGCCGGGCTCGTGCTCGGCACCGCTGCGCTCTCCGCCGGTGCCGGGCACCTGCTCGCCCGGCGCGCCGGCCGGCCGAGCCTGCTCCTGGCCGGCCGCCGGCTGGTCGCTGCGCCGTTCCAGGCCAGCCGGGCAGGTGCCGCCCTGCTGGTGGTCGTGCTGGTGGCCGCGGGTGCGCAGGCCTTCGGTGCTCTGGTGTCCCTGATGGCCGCCGACGACGTCCTCGGGACCACGGCGGAGGCCCTGGCCGCGGTCGACCTCGCGCTCGTGGTCGCCGGGGTGGTCGCCGCTGTCGCCGTGGTGGTCGGCGCCGTCGAGGGCCTGCTCAGCCGACGCCGCAGCACGGCTGCGCTCGTCGCCGCCGGCGTGCCCCGCGGCGTGCTGGGCCGGGCCCTGCTGCTGGAGGTGCTGCTGCCGGTCGTGCCCGCCGCCGCGCTGGCCACCGCGGCCGGTGCGCTCGCCACCCGCGGGGTGTTCGGCACCAGCCTCGAGTCCGGCCGGGTCGACGCGGACGGCGTGGCGTCGATCGTGCGGCAGGCCGTCCCGGTGCCCTGGTCCGGGCTCGCCGTCGTCCTCGCCGCAGCGGTGCTGGGGGTGGCGCTGCTGGCCCTGCTCACCCTGCCGTTGCTGCGCCGCACCACCGACCCGGCCGAGCTGGCGGCGACCTGAGGAGGGGCGGGGCGCCGGTGGCGGGGACGCGCGGGCAGAGTGGACGGCGTGACCCCCAGCGATGCCGCCGCCGACCTCTTCGCCCAGCTCCGCCGCGCACCGGACGTCGAGGCCCCCGAGCTCGTCGCCGTCGACGCCACCGACCGGCTGCTGCTGGACGAGGCCGCGGGGTCCCTGGCCGCGCACCCCGACCGGGTCGCCGTCCTCGACGACTCGCACGGCGCGCTGACCCTCGGTGCGGTCGTGCTGCACGGTGCCGTCGCGCCGCGGGTGTCGACCGACCTGCTGCTCGGCGAGCTGGCGCTGGCCGCCAACGCCGAGCGCACCGGGCAGGCCGGCAGCTACCGGCTGCTGCCGCTGGGCCCGGAGCTGGTGCGCGGGGCCACCACCGTGCTGGCCAAGGCGCCCAAGGGCCTGGACGCGCTGCGCGAGCTCGCCGAGGTGGTCGCCGCCGGCGCCGACCCGGACGTGACCCTGTTCGTCGGCGGGCGGGTCAAGCACATGACGCGCGCGATGAACGACGTCCTGGCCGAGTCCTTCACCGAGGTGCGGGCGTCACTGGGGCGGCAGAAGTCCCGGGTGCTCCTCGCCCGCGGGCCGCGGCCCGGCGTCGTCCCGTCCTTCCCGCACTGCCGCGAGCACGCCGAGCTGGGCCTCACCGTCTGCGCGCACGGGGCCGCGTTCGCCGGCGCGAAGGTCGACCGGGGCACCCAGGCGCTGCTGGCGGTGCTCGCCGGCGCGGTGCCCGACGCCGCGACCGCCCTCGACCTGGGCTGCGGCACCGGCGTGCTGGCCGCCGCGCTGGCCGGCGCCCGGACCGGCCTGCGGGTGCTGGCCGTCGACCAGTCGGCGGCCGCGGTCGCCTCGGCGCAGGCGACCGCCGCGGCCAAGGGGCTCACCGACCGGGTCACGGTCACCCGGGACGACGCCGGCAGCGGCATCGCCGACGGCAGTGTCGACCTGGTGGTCTGCAACCCGCCGTTCCACTCCGGCGTCGCGGTCGACGAGACCGTCGCCCACCGGCTGTTCGAGGGTGCCGCGCGGGTGCTGCGCCCGGGCGGGGAGCTGTGGTGCGTCTACAACTCCCACCTGCCGCACCGCCAGGCGCTGACCCGCATCGTCGGCCCCACCCGCCAGGTGACCCGCAACCCCACCTTCACGGTCACCGCCAGCACCCGCCGCTCAGACAGCTGAGCCGCTCGGGCCCTGCTGCAGGGGCCCGCCGCGAGCGTGCGAGCGGTGGGGGGCAGCAGGGCCCTTCGAGACCGGGGGCAGGGTCGACCACGGGAAGTCGATCCACGCCTCGGTGCGCTTCCAGGCGTAGTCGCAGGTCACCAGTGAGCGCGGCTTCTCGTAGACGACGGCGGTGCGCACGTCGGTGACGTGGCCGGCGCAGAACTCCTTGACCAGCTCGAGGGTCCTGCCGGTGTCGGCGACGTCGTCGGCGACGAGCACCTTGGCCCCGGTCAGGTCGACCACGTCGAGGGTCGGCGGCAGCACCACCGGCAGGTCCAGCCGCTGGTCGACGCCGGTGTAGAACTCCACGTTCATCACGAACAGGTTCTTGACGTCGAGCGCGTACCCCAGCGCACCGCCGAGGAACAGCCCGCCACGGGCGATCGACAGGATGATGTCGGGCTCGAAGCCGTCGTCGGCGACCTGCTGGGCGAGCTCACGCGCGGCCCGGCCGAAGTCCTCGTAGGTCAGGGTCTCGCGGGCCGGCTCCGGTGCGCTCACCGGGTGATCGTCGCAGCCCGCGCGTGTCGTGGCCAGACCGCCTCCTCAGGCGGCGTCCGACCCGGTCGACAGCGACAGGTCGGCCAGGTCCAGCCGCCGCTCCAGCACGGCCGCGGCGACGTCGTCCAGGTCGCGGTCGTGCCCGTAGGCGTACGCCCGCAACAGGGCGAGCGCGTCGGGGCTGGGCAGCTGCAGCCCCACGTTGACGAAGCCGACCGCCTGCCAGACCTGGGCCCGGCGCCCGGCGCCCGGCGCGTCCAGCCAGGCCGGGCCGTCCTCGGTGTGCGGTTCGGCGGCCATCGCCGTGGCGAAGGTGTCCGACAGCGCCGCGGTGACGGTCAGCGAGTCGGCCAGTCCGAGCGCACGGACGTCGTCGGACGACCGCAGGTAGAGGTCGAGCGCGCCGATGTGCTCGAGTCCGCCGTGCAGCGGCAGCGAGATGACGCCGCGCACCGGGGTGTGCGCCACCAGCAGGTCGTGGTAGCCCGGCCAACGGGCCTGCAGCTCGGCCTCGTCGGCCAGCACCGGGAGCCCGGTGGCGTGCGCGCTCAGGCAGGGGCCCTCGCCGACGGTGAACTGCAACCGCTCGGCGATGGCCGCCGTCGGGTCGCTGGCGCCCAGCGGCAGCCGGCGGTCGGCGGAGAAGTAGGCGCTCAGCCCCACCCCGTCGACCGGCAGGACGGCGGCGCAGGCGCGGGCCAGCCGGTCGGGGAGCAGCTCGGGGCCGGGCAGCTCCCGCTCCGCGGCGGTGACCCGGGCGGCGAACTCCTGCGCGAGGTCCATGGTTCCTCCAGCGGCCGCCCGGGCAGGACCGGCCGCTGTTCGACCCCCGCCACAGCGAGGCGCCGCGCCGCGGACCCCTACCCCCGTCGGGGGCGGTCTGACACCTCCCGACGTCAGCAGAACCCGGGAGTGCCCTGCCAGGCGGCCGGCGCGGGCGGGACGTCGTCGCGCAGCACGGTGCCCTCGATCAGCCCGTAGGGCCGATCGTCGGCGTGGTAGACCACCGCGCCCGGTCCGTCCAGGTCGTTCTCCAGCCCGAACGCCGACAGGTCCTGCAGGAAGTGGTGCTTGTTCGGCATGGAGAACCGGATCTCGGCCACGTCGGGGTGCTGGGTGAGCGCCGCCTCGCCCATCCGGAACAGCGTCTGCTGCAGGGCGAGGGAGTGGGTGGCGGCGAAGGTCTCCAGCAGCGTCGTCCGGACGGCGTCGTAGGTGCCGTTCCAGTCGACGTCGGTGCCGGTGTACCGCCAGCGCGCGGTGACCGCGGTGGCCAGGATCCGGTCGGTCGTCTCCGGCAGGGTCGTGTAGCGGTCGCGGGGGAAGCCCCGGAACTCCGAGCCGGTGCTCTTGAGGACGACGAGGTCGGTGAGCCCGGCGATGACGTGCACGTCCGCGTCGGCTCCTGAGCCGTCCACCGTGACCACCGCGGTGCGCACCTCGCCGCCGGGACGGCGGAAGGCGTGGTCGTGCGGCTGCCCGCCGACGGTGATCCGGTCCCAGCCGTAGGACTCGATCGCCACCCGGGCGCCGGTGACCCAGGGCTGCGAGCCGGTGAAGTGGTCGGCCAGCCGGATGCCGAACTCCTCCGGTGAGCCGATGCCGTCGCGGGCGAACGCGAAGACGGTGTTCTTCTGCGCGTCGGTGGTGAGCACGTGCGCGTTGTCCCCGGCGGTGTGCGCGGCGGCGAAGTCACCGCGCAGCGCCGAGCTCACGTTCAGGTCGACGAGGGAGTGCCGAGGGGTGGAGCGGTCGACCGCGACGACGCGGACCTCCGCCTTCCCGTACTGGTTGGGTCCGAGCACGATCGCCATGGGTGCACCCTGCCCTGTCGGCGTTGCCGTCGTGTTTCCCGTGAAACCGGTCGGCGGACCCCCTGCCCTCCGCCACCCGCGAGCCCGCGGCGGGCTCCTGCCGGGGGCCCTCAGGAACCGCGGTAGGTGGAGTAGGCGAAGGGGGAGAGCAGCAGCGGGACGTGGTGGTGCTCGGCCGGCTCGCGGACGGCGAAGGTCAGCACGACCTCGGGCCAGAAGATCTCCTCGCCCCGGGTCGCGGCCCACGCACCGGTGCCGAACACCAGCCGGTGCGGGCCCGCGCCCGTCGGGCCCTCGACGAGCCGGCAGCGCCCGTCGGCGTCCGTCGTCCCCTCGGCCACCAGCCCCCCGGCGGAGTGGAGTGCGACCGCGACCCCGACCGCGGGTCGGCCGGTGACGGAGTCCAGGACGTGCGTCGACACGCTCACCGCATGGCCTCGCGGATGCGCAGCGCGGTGATCTCCACCAGCTGCGCCTGCACCTCGGCCCGCTCGGCCTCCGGGGTGCTGCCGAGCCGGCGCTCCAGCTCGCGCCGGATCTCCTCGGGCGAGCGCCCGGCCGCCCGGATCAGGAAGACGTGCCCGAACCGCTCCTCGTAGGCCCGGTTGCCCTCGGCGATCGCGGCGCGCACCTCGCCGTCGGCGTCGGCCATGCCGCGCTGCTCCCGCCGGGAGGCCTCCGCCGAGGCCGACGAGCCCTCGACCCGGTCGCCGATCCGCGGGTGCTGCTCCAGCGCCGCCGAGACGTGCCGCCAGGACAGCGCCCCCGCCAGCTCCGCCGCCCGGGTGACTAGGGCGCCGACCGAGGCGTAGGGCCGGCCCGCGGTGAGCACCATGGCGAACGCCGGGGCGCCCAGCCAGCCGAACGCCTGCTCGGCCGCCCCGGCCTGGGGGGCGTCGTTGAAACGGGCCAGCGCATCGTCGCTACCGGGTGCGGTCACGTGGGGCAGGATGCCAGCTCAGTCGCCCCGCCCGAGCACCTCAGGAGGTCCGGTGGTCCCCGAGCACGTCCTCGCCGAGCTCGACCGGCGGCTGGCGCCCGTCGACGCCGCCCGGCTGGCCGCCTACCCGGGGGAGTCGTCGTCCCGGCAGCCGGTGCACACCTGCTACGTCCCGGCCGACGCCGTCGTCCCCGGGCTGGCCGGGCGCTGGGGCGCCGCGGCGCTGGCCGCGCTGGACGAGCACGGGCTGCCCGACCTGGGCCTGGACGCCGCGCTGGTCGGCCAGGTGCTGCCCCGGGTGCGGGCGAAGCTGGCCACCGAGCCGGTGGAGGACCTGCGGGTCGACGCCGAGGACGGCTACCGGGGCGGCGCGGACGCCGAGGACGGCGACGTGACGGCGGCGGCGGCGGTGCTGGCCGCCGAGCCCGCGCTGCCGCTGTCGCTGGGCGTCCGGGCGAAGTCGCTGGAGGGCCCCACCCGGCACCGTGGCGTGCGCAGCCTGGACCTCTTCCTCACCGGCCTGGCCGCGGCCGGGCGCGAGCGGGCGGTGGTGACCCTGCCCAAGGTCACCGCGGTCGAGCAGGTCGCGGCCTTCCTGCCGGTGCTCGACGCCCTCGAGGCCTCGGCCGGGCTGCGCCTGGACCTGGAGCTGCAGGTCGAGACCCCGCAGGCGGTCCTCGGTGCCGACGGGACGACGACGCTCGCCCGGATGCTGCACGCCGGCGCGGGCCGGGTGACCGGGCTGCACTACGGCACCTACGACTACAGCGCGTCCCTGGGCATCGCCGCCGCCCACCAGGCCTCCGACCACCCGGCCGCCGACGTGGCCAAGCAGGCGATGCAGGTCGCGGTGGCCGGCACCGGCGCCCGGGCGGTCGACGGCTCGACCAACGTGCTGCCCGTCGGCGGCACCGCCGAGGTGCACGCGGCCTGGCGGCTGCACGCGGGGCTGGTGCGCCGCGCGCTGGAACGCGGCTTCTACCAGGGCTGGGACCTCCACCCCGCCCAGCTGGTCACCCGCTACGTGGCCACCTACGCGTTCTTCCGCGCCGCGCTCCCGGCCGCCGCGGCCCGGCTGTCGGCCTACGTCAGCCGGGTCGAGGGTGGGGTGCTGGACGAGCCGGCCACCGCGCGGGCGCTGGCCACCGTCGTCCTGCGCGGCCTGGACTGCGGCGCCCTGGACGTCGCCGAGGTGGAGACGGCGACCGGGCTGGACCGGACGGTGCTCGAGGCGCTGGCCGGACGGCGGGCGGCGGTACGCGGTCCACGTTGACCCACGGCCCGTAGCCGGTCGCGCTCGGTGCGCCGATGACCCGGGTCACCCGGACGAGGGGTCAGGAGCGGCGCCCCGGCTGCCGAGATCAGGAGTGGGTGGGGCGACGATGCCACCCGTCCGTACCGGAGTCGGCTGAGGCGAGGTGTCGTGAGCGTGCTCGGAGGTCATCCACCGCGCTGGCTGCAGCGCGCCCGGGCCGACGGTACCGGGGTGGTCGCCGGTGCGCTGACCGCGGAGCGCGCGCACGGCCACACCGCCGCCCTCGTCGGCTCCTCGGCCGAGCTGCTCGACGTGGCCCTGCCCTGGCTCACCGCCGGCCTGGCCGCCGGTGACCTCACCGTGCTGGCCTGCGACCCGGGCACCGCTGCCCACCTGCGCGACCAGCTCGGCACCGACGGTGCGGAGCTGGTCAGCGACCCGGGCATCGCCCTGCACGGCACCCGCCCGCCGGACGCCGTCAGCGCCCTCCGCCGGCTGGTGGACCGTGCGGGGGAGTCGGCCTCGGGCCGGGTCCGCGTCCTCGGGATGCCCTCCTTCGGCGCTGCCTCCCGCGACCGGCACGAGGCCCAGCGCTTCGAGGCCGCGCTCAACCCCCTCTTCGCCGGTGCCGCGGTCGACCGGCTGTGCGTGTACGACCGCCGGGTCCTGCCGTCCACCGCAGTCGCCAGCGCCACCGCCACCCATCCGCACCTGCTGGCCGGTGGGCACGTCTTCACCAACCGGGGATACCGCCGCCCGGACACCTACGTGCGGTCCCTGCCCGTCCCGCGGGAGCCCATGGAGGAGCGCCCGCCGGCCTTCGCCGTCGACGGTGCGCAGTCCCTCCCGGACTTCCGGCACCAGCTGGGTACCGCACTCGCCACCCACGTGCCCGACCGCGAGCAGTGCCAGGACCTCCACCTGGCGGTCAGCGAGATCGCTGCCAACGCCTTCCGGCACGGCGTCCCCCCGGTCTCGGCCCGGGTGTGGGCCTCCGTCGACCGGGTCGTCTGCACGATCACCGACCGGGGCACCGGCTTCGCCGACGAGCTGGCCGGGTTCCAGCCCGCCCACGGCGACGACCTGTCCCGGGGCGGCATGGGCCTGTGGCTGGCCCGCAAGCTGTGGGACCACGTCGACCTGGTCGCGGCCCCCACCGGGCTGACCGTGCGGCTGAGCACCTCCCTGCGCTGATCCGCCCGGCCGGTCGTGCTGCTCCGCTGCGGAGGTGCGCGGCGGCAACCGTGGCAGGGTGACCGCGGCCGGCGGGCACACCGGCACCGTCAGGCCTTCCCAGGGCCCGCCGTGAGCCTGCGAACGGTGGGGGAGGGGGAGGATCCCTCAGCTGTGCTCGGTGCGCCGGTGGGTGGACTCGTGCACGACGTCGGGGCTGTCACCCCGCCGGTCGATGACGGTGAACCGGTGCCAGAGGCCGGACAGCTGCAGCGGCCGGGCGACCGTCGTGGAGTGCACGACCAGCGGCAGCTCGATCCCGCGCGGCTGCACCATCTTGTGCAGCTGCACCAGCGAGGCGATGCCGGCGGAGTTCATGAACGTCACCCCGCAGGTGTCCAGCTGCACCCGCTTGAGCTCGGGGGAGCTGAGCATCAGGTCGGTCATCGCCCGCACCAGCGGCCGGCGGGCACCCTCGGTGAGCTCACCGACGACCCGGATCCCGGCGGTCTCGGCGTCGTGTTCGGTGACGGTCACCTCGACGGTGTCCTCAGCATCGTCCATGCCCCGTCCTTGCCCGGGAGTGGCCTGGTTCACTCCTCCCTCGCCGACGGCCGCTGCCGGTCCAGCAGCAGCAGGGACAGGGCGGCCAGCGACGGGGCGTCGGTGAACCGTCCGTCGCGGACCATCGCGCGCAGCTCGGCCTCGGGCACGAACTGCTGCCGCATGTCGGCCTCGGTGTCCTCCCGCGCGGTGGGGCCGGGGGTCAGGCCGCCGGCCAGCCACACGTCGGTCTGCTGGTCGGTCAGGCCCGGGGCGATGTCGATCCGGCCCAGCAGGCGCATGTCCCCGGCGCGCAGCCCGGTCTCCTCGGCGAGCTCGGCCCGGGCCAGCTCCTCCGCCGTCCCGCCCCCGCCAGAGGGCCAGGTGCCCTGCACGAACTCCCAGGAGCGGCGGCCCAGCGGGTGGCGGAACTGCTCCACCAGCCAGAACCCGCCCCGCTCGGCGGCGATCACCAGCGCCGCGTCCGGCTTCTCGACCACGCCGTAGATGCCGGCGGAGCCGTCGGGGCGCTCCACGGCGTCCTCCCGCACGCGTATCCAGGGGTTCCGGTAGACCTCTCGGCTGCTCGTCGTCCGCACGCGACCTAGCCTGGCAGACGGGGAGGATGACGATGACCGAGCGCAAGCCCGAGGGCATGTCGTTCGAGTCCTGGGTCGAGCAGCAGATCGTGCAGGCCCGGGAACGAGGCGCCTTCGAGGACCTGGCGGGAGCGGGCCGGCCGCTGCCCCGCCGGGACAGGGAGAAGAGCAGCTACGAGTGGGCCCTGGAGTGGGCCCGGCGCGAAGAGGCCGACGTCGTGGCGATGCTGCCCTCGGGGCTGGTGCTGCGCAAGGAGCGGGAGGACCTCCCCGCGCTGGTCGCCGCCCAGCCCACCGAGGAGCGGGCGCGCGCGGTCGTGGAGGCGCACAACGCCCGCGTCGACCAGTACTACCGGCGGCCGGTCGAGGGGGTCTGGATCCCGGTCGGGATGGCCGACGTGGACGAGGAGCTGACCCGGTGGCGGGCCGAGCGCCCCGCAGCTCCGGAGCCACCGGCCGAGGCGCCCGTGCCACCCGCGCCGTCCCGCCGTCGGAGCTGGTGGCGGCGCCGGGCGGGCTGAGGGTCAGTCCTGCTCGGCGTCCCCGTGCTCGTCGTGCTCCGCCTGGTGCCGGGCGGCCAGCTCGCGGGTGGCCATCCCGCCCTCCCCGCCCTCGTCGTGCTGCCCGGGGTGCAGGTTCGGCTCGTCGGTCGGGTGCGCGGGTCCGGTCACGGCCCCGAGCCTGCCCCGACCGGCGTGAGCCGGCCAGTGCACGGCCCTACCGGGTGCGCCGCAGCGGCGGCCGGCCGACCCCGGTGCCGTAGAGGACGACGAGCACCGCGCCGGCCGGGGCGAGCCAGACCGGCCACGGGTGCACGAACGCGCCGACGCCGTAGGAGACCAGGAACCAGACGATCACGTTCACCACCAGGGCGCAGACCCAGACGGTCGACAGCACGCGCATCACCGTCCCGCCCGCGGTGTCGGTGACGACCCGACGGGGTGACGGCGGTGCCGGCTGGACGGGCGGGAGCTCCGCGGGCAGGTCCCGGGTGAGTGCGGCCAGGTCGCGCCGCGTGCGCGCCGACCAGACGCCCGTGAGCCGCTCGTCGAACTCGGACAGCTCGAGCTGCCCGTCCGCCACCGCGCGGCGCAGCCGCTCCTGCACCGCCACGCGCTCGACGTCGGAGACCCGGAGGTCGCCAGGGCTGACCGGCTGCGTCATGCGCCCCATGCTGGCAGCGCACGGACCCGTCCGGAACCCCTCCGCCGATGGTGCCGTGGCTCAGGACCGGTGGACGGCCGTGACGCCGAGCCGCTGGCGCAGGAAGTCGCCGACCTGGGTCCGCGCCTCGTGCGTCGGGTGCCCGGGGGTCTCGACGTCCTCGCTGAACCGCGGGCCCATCAGGCACAGCCCCTCGCTGCCCACCCGGTCGTGCAGCCGGCGGGTGGCGGCCCGCAGGTACTCGGCGACCGGCCGGTCCGCGCCCCGGGGGAGCACGGCGGCCGATCGGTCGAGCGCCTCCTGCGCGCGCTCCACCGGTCGGGCGGGGACGCGGGCTGCGCCGGACGGCCGCCCCCCTCCCGGTCCACCCGGTGGGCCGGGAGGGCGGTGCGGGTCACTCCATCAGCGTGATCTCGTCGGCCTGGACGTAGAAGTCGCCGACCTGGAACTGGGTCGAGGGGTCGTACAGCTGCAGGTCGGCGAGGAACGCGTCGTCGACCTGCCGGAGGGTCCCGGTGAAGCTGACGGTGTCACCGGTCTCCACCTGGAACGGGGACTCCGGGCTGTCGGTGCCGCCGAACTCCTGCAGCCGGACGAGGACGGTCCGGCCGGCCTCCGGGCCGACGTAGAAGGCCTCGTCGGCGACGACCGCCGCGACCGCGACCGCGGTGCCGGTGACCGGCTCGCCGGCGTCGCCGCTCAGCTGGGCGCCCGGGGCCAGCGCGTCGACGTCCCCGCCGACCACGACGGTGCCGGGCCCGCCCGGAACGGTGGCCGGCCCGCTCGGAGCGGTCGCGGTGGCGGTGGCGGTGGCCGCGGCGGTGGGCGTCGCCGTGGCCGTCGTCGTGCCGGTGATCTCGGTCTCCGTCGCGACGGTGGTCTCCTCGATCGAGGTGGTCGTCGCCGCGCCGGCGTCGGCATCGTCGTCGTCGTCGCCGGTGAGCGCGGCGATGAGCCACCACAGCAGGGCGGCGGCGATCAGTGCGGCCAGCAGGAGCCAGGGCCACACCGGCCGCTTCTTCTCAGCAGCCGCCGTGGCGCCGGTGGTCCGGGGTTCGGTCATCAGGATCTCCCCGTGGTCGGTGACGGGTGTCTGCTCAGGGGTGCCCGTGGACGGCGTGGCCTCCCGCCATCCCCTGGAACGTCACCGGTCCGTGAGGGGATCGTGACCTGATCGGTACCTGCTCGGACGATTGCCGTGCTGCACTGGGCGGGGAATGCGCGGATCGCGACGCCGTCGGTCACCCGGTGCCGGGATGGGGAACCCTGGTGCCATGAGCCGGTCTCCCAGCACCTCCAGGCAGGTGGCGCCCGGTACGGAGCCGGCCCGGGGGCCGGGTCGGTTCGGCGCCCGCACGCTGCTCGGGCTGGTCGCCCTCCTGGTCGGTGCGGTGCCCTTCCTGGCCCTGTGGCTGCTGGTGCAGCAGAACTGGTCGCCGCTGGCCGCCCTGGACGGCGACGTGGCCGCCGGCCTGAACGAGGTGGTCAGCGGTTCCCCGCTGACGGTGACCGTGCTGCGCGGCGTGACCGATCTCGGGGGTGCCGGTGCGTCGGTGCTGGTGACGACCCTGGCGACCCTCTTCCTGCTGATCCGCCGGCACCGGCGGCTGGCCGCTTACGTCGCGGTCTCCGGGATCGGCCTGGCCGTGCTGGTGCCCCTCACCAAGGCCGTCGCCGACCGGGCACGCCCGGTGGTGGCCAGCCCGGTGGTCGACACCCCGGGCAACGCCAGCTTCCCCAGCGGGCACGCGATGACCGCCCTCGTCACCTGGGGCGTGCTGACGCTGGTGGTGCTGCCGCTGGTGCGCCGGCGGCTGCGGCCGTGGCTGATCGCCGGTGCGCTGCTGCTGGTCGTCGTGATCGGGGCCACCCGGCTCGCGCTGGGCGTGCACTTCGTCTCCGACGTGCTGGCGGGCTGGGCGCTCGGGGCGGCCTGGCTGGCCGTCACCACCGCGGCCTTCCGCGGCTGGCAGCACGACCGGCAGCAGCACAGCGGCGAGCCGCTGGACCCGCTGGACGTCGATCCCGCGGAGGTCCCCCGGCCGGCCCCCACCCGCCAGCCCGCGCTGCCCCGCGGACGGGCGACGGTCCTCCGGCTGGCCGGTGCGGCGGCGGTGCTGTTCGCCGTGCTCTCCGGGCTGGGTCTGCTGGTCACCCGCGTGCTCGACGACACCGCCGCCGGCCGGCTCGACCGCAGCACCGCCGCGTGGTTCGTCGACCAGCGCACCGGTCCGCTGACCACGGTGGCCGAGGCCGTGGGCACCCTGGCGGGCACCCGCGCGGCGATCGCCGTCGGGCTGGGCCTCGTCGTCCTGGCGCTGGCCCGGGTCGGCAGCTGGCGCCCCGTCGTGTTCGTGCTCGTCGCGGTCGTCGGCGAGGTGGTCCTCTACTTCGTCATCGGCCTGGTGGTCGGCCGGGTGCGGCCCGACGTCGTCGACCTGACGGAGGGGCTGCCGACCGGCGCCAGCTGGCCCTCCGGCCACACCGGGATGGCCGCTGCGCTCTACGGCGCCCTGGCCGCGCTGGTCATCGCCCACGGCGTCAGCCGGTGGCGGTGGGCGGTGCTGGCGGTACCGGTGCTGCTCGCCCCGGCGATCGGCCTCTCCCGCATCTACGAGGCCGCGCACTACGCGAGCGACGTCGTCGCCGGCCTGCTGCTGGGCGGGCTCTGGGTGATCACCTGCGCCCGGGTGCTCCAGCTCGGTGCCCGGCCCCCGGCGGAGGTCCCCGCCGGGGAGACGGGCGCAGCGCGCCGCTGACCCTCGGGCCGGGGAGGCCGGCGCCGGCGGGGTCAGTCGGCGAGCCGGCGCAGGATCCGCGCCAGCGCCGTCCGGTCCGCCGGGGACAGCCGGGCGAAGACCTCGTGCGCGTCGGCGCCGCGGGCGGCGTCGACCTCCTGCTGCACCTGCCGGCCGGCCGGCGTGGGCGTGAGCACCACCGCCCGCCGGTCGGCCGGGTCGGGCGAGCGCTCGACCAGGCCGCGCTCCTGCAGCCCGTCGGCGACCTCGGTGGCCGAACGCGGGGCGATGCGCAGCGCCTCGGCCAGCTCCGAGAGCCGCACGCCGTCGCGCCCGCAGACCACCCGCAGCGCTCGGGCCTGGTGGGGGGAGAGGTCCCACGGGGCGAGCGCGGCCATGAACCGGCGGCGCAGCGTGCGGGCGACGCCCACCACCAGCTCGCCGAGCACCGCGGTCCCGTCGTCGGGAGGGGAGGCGGTCATGCGGGAATCGTACCGGCCTCCTGGCGGTTACCACACCGTGAGGTAACCTCAGCAAACACAGAGAGGGGGTGGTCGCCCGTGGACGACACCTCGAACCCCGGACGCTCCGGACGCCGTCCCGACCCGGCCGACCGGGCCCAGCTGGAGCGCTCCCCGGTGCGCTGGAGCCGCGTGGCCGGGCTGTTCCGCCCGTACCGCTGGCAGCTCGCGCTCGTGGTCGGGCTGATCGTGGCCAGCTCCGCCATCGCGCTGGCCGGCCCGTTCCTCGTCCGGCTCGTGATCGACCAGGCCCTGCCCCGGCAGGACGTGCCGCTGCTGGCCTGGGCGGTGGCCGGCATGGTCGCCGTCGCCGCGGCCACCGCCGTCCTCGGCGTGCTGCAGACGTGGATCTCCACCACCGTCGGCCAGCACGTCATGCACGGGCTGCGGACGTCGGTCTTCACCCACCTGCAGCGCCAGTCGCTGGGCTTCTTCACCCGCACCAAGGGCGGGGAGGTGCAGTCGCGGCTGACCAACGACATCGGCGGCATGCAGTCGGTGGTCACCTCCACCGCGACCTCCTTCGCCGCCAACCTCACCACCGTCATCGGGACGGCGGTGGCCATGGCCGTGCTGAGCTGGCGGCTGTCGCTGCTGTCCCTCGTCGTCCTCCCGCCGGCGATCTGGCTCACCCGCCGGGTCGCGGTGCTGCGCCGCTCGATCACCGCGCAGCGCCAGCGGCACCTGGCCGACCTGCACTCCCAGGTCGAGGAGGGGCTCAGCGTCAGCGGCGTGCTGCTCGGCAAGACCCTCGGCGCCGGGCCGGCCCAGTCCCAGCGGTTCGCCGAGACCTCCGACGACCTGGTCGGGCTGGAGGTCCGCTCGCAGCTGGCCGGGCGGTGGCGGATGGCCACGATGAGCATCGTGTTCGCCGGCATCCCGGCGCTGATCTACCTGGCCGCCGGCCTGCCGGCGACCTCGGGCGGGATGACCATCGGCACCCTGGTCGCCTTCACCGCCCTGCAGGGCGCGCTGTTCCGCCCGCTCATGGGCCTGCTCGACATCGGCGTGCAGCTGACCAGCTCGATGGCGCTGTTCAGCCGGGTGTTCGAGTACCTGGACCTGCCGGTCGACATCGACGACCCGGCGTCCCCCGTCCGGCTGGGCGACGTCCGCGGCGAGGTGCGGTTCGAGACCGTCGGCTTCCGCTACCCCGGCGGCCACCGCGACGCCCTCACCGGCATCGACCTCACGGTGCTCGCCGGCGCGACGCTGGCGCTGGTCGGCGAGACCGGGTCGGGCAAGAGCACGCTGGCCTCGCTGGTCGCCCGGCTCAACGACCCGACGTCGGGGCGGGTGACCATCGACGGGGTCGACGTCCGGGACGTGACTCTGGCCGACCTGGCCGGGGTGGTCGGGGTCGTGGCCCAGGAGACCTACCTGCTGCACGGCACGATCGCGGCGAACCTGCGGCACGCCAAGCCCGAGGCCACCGACGCCGAGCTGGTCGACGCCGCCCGCCGGGCGCAGGTGCACGAGGTCATCGCCGCGCTGCCCGAGGGGTACGGGACGGTGGTCGGCGCCCGCGGGTACCGGTTCTCCGGTGGGGAGAAGCAGCGGCTGGCCATCGCCCGCACGCTGCTGCGCGACCCGCGGGTGCTGGTGCTCGACGAGGCCACCAGCGCGCTGGACAACGAGACCGAGCGGGCCGTGCAGGCGGCGTTGGACGAGGCCAGCCGCGGCCGGACCACGATCACCATCGCCCACCGGCTGTCCACCGTGCGCGACGCCGACCTCATCGCCGTCCTGGAGGCGGGGCGGGTCGTCGAGCGCGGCACGCACGAGGAGCTGCTGGCCCAGGCCGGCCGCTACGCGAGGCTGGCCGGCGCCGCCGTCCGCCAGGCCGAGCTGGTCGGCTGACCGCCGGCACTGTGCACCAGGTGCCCGTCCCGACGCCGGAACGGGCACCTGGTGCACATCGACCCGATCAGCCGTGGGCCTTCTTGGACAGGTCGTCCCACTGCTGCCACTCGGCGAGCCGGGACTCGTAGTCGCGGGTGGCGATGCCCAGCGGGGCGTCACCGAAGAACACGCGCAGCGGCGGGTTCTCCGAGTCCACGATCTGCAGCACGGCCTCGCGGGTGGCCACCGGGTCGCCCGGGGTACCGCCCAGCCGGGCCTTGCGCTGCTCGGCGGCCTTGACGCGGTACTCGTCGTAGCCGGGGTTCTCGGTGGCGTGCTTGGCCGAGGCGCCGCCCCAGTCGGTGGAGTACCCGCCGGGCTCGATCAGGGTCACCTTGACGCCGAAGTCGGCGACCTCCTGGGCGAGGGACTGGGTGAATCCCTCCAGCGCCCACTTGGAGGCGTTGTAGATCCCGACGTTCGGGAACGCCGAGATGCCGCCGATGGAGCTCACCTGCAGCACGTGTCCCGAGCCCTGGGCGCGGAGGAAGGGCAGCGCGGCCTGGGTGATCCAGAGCGCGCCGAAGACGTTGGTCTCAAACTGGGCGCGCGCCTCGTCCTCGGAGATCTCCTCGATCATCCCGAACTGGCCGTAGCCGGCGTTGTTCACCACGACGTCCAGGCCGCCGAAGTGGTCGTGCGCCTGCTGCACAGCGGCGAAGCCGGCCGCGCGGTCGTCGACGTCGAGCCGGATCGGCAGCACGCGGTCGCCGAACCGCTGCACGAGCTCGTCGAGGGTGGCGGTGTCGCGGGCGGTGGCCGCGACGCTGTCGCCGCGCTCGAGGGCCGCGATCGACCACTCCTTGCCGAAGCCGCGGGATGCGCCGGTGATGAACCAGGTCTTCGCCATGGGTCGTCCTCTCGTCGTGGGTCCGGGGGAGGCGGAGTCGGGGGCATCGGGCCCGGGACGGCGTCGTCCCCCCTCCGGGGATGCCCAGCACCTGCGCACGCCCAGGTGTTCCGACCCGCAGCGGACTCTCCGGTGCCGCAACGCCAGGAGAGCCGCACCGGCGGACGGCGGCCGGGCGACGGCCTCGTCGTCGTCCGGCAGGCCGAGCGCGTCGGCTGATCAGCGACCCGGCTCGCGCGGTGCCCCGGTCACCGCCAGGACGCTGCCGGCGACGCCGATGACCAGCAGGGCCAGCCCGACGCTGACCCAGCCGAAGGTGTCCCAGTAGACGTCCTCCAGCTGGATGAGCAACGCCGCCTCGTCGACCACCAGCGCCAGCCCGATGCCGAAGAACAGGCCGAGGCCGGCCCGGGCCCGGTTCGAGCGGTCGCCCAGCGCCGCGCCGCCGACCACGGCGAGCAGCAGGATGCCCCACAGGTAGTGGTGCAGGTGGGTGCCGCCGACGGCGACGTCGCCCAGCAGCGCGACGTCGTCCTGCCGGATCAGCCAGGTGATCAGCCGCAGCAGCGCGAACGTGGCGGTGAACCCCCACCAGGCGAGCATGTAGCCCCGGCGGGTGGCGGCCACGTCCCGCAGCCGGTGCGGACGACGGTGGGAGGTCCCGGAGGAGGTCACCGCCCGACCGTGCCCACAGCGGCCGATGGCCCAACCGTCCGGTCCGGTCGGGCGGTGACCAGGTCAGCCGTGGGCCCCGTCCCGGCTCCCGGTGCCGCCGCTGCACGGCCCGGTCGCGGCGACGTGAGGAAGGCCGCACCCGGGAATGGTGGACCGGAGCAACGACCTTGCTCCGGTCATGGACCTGTTCTCCCCCGTGACCCTGGGCGACCTCGAGCTCGCCAACCGCGTCGTCATGGCACCGCTAACCCGCATGCGCGCCGGTACCTCGGGCGCGCCGAACGACCTGATCGTCGAGCACTACGCGCAGCGCGCGAGCATCGGCCTGATCATCACCGAGGGCACCTACCCCCGGTTCGAGTCGCAGGCGTTCGTCGGCCAGCCCGGCATCGTCACCGACGAGCAGGTCGCCGGCTGGGCCCGCGTGGCCGAGGCGGTGCACGCCCGGGGCGGCCGGATCGTCATGCAGGTCATGCACGGTGGGCGGGTCACCCACCCCGACACGAACAACGGCCACCGGGTCGAGGCGCCGTCCGCCCTCGCGATCGACGGCGAGACGCACACCACGACCGGCAAGCAGCCCTACCCGGTGCCGCACGCCCTGACCGTCGAGGAGGCCGCCGAGGTCCGCGACTCCTTCGTCACCGCCTCGCGCCGGGCGGTCGAGGCCGGGCTGGACGGCGTGGAGATCCACGGCGCCAACGGCTACCTGCTGCACGAGTTCCTCGCGCCGTCGTCCAACACCCGCGACGACGTCTACGGCGGTACGCCTGCGAACCGGGCCCGGTTCGTCGTCGAGGTCGTCACCGCGGTGGCCGAGGCGGTCGGCGCCGGCAAGGTGGGCCTGCGGATCTCCCCCGAGCACAACATCCAGGGCGCGCTGGAGACCGACCGGGACGACGTCCTGGCCACCTACGGCGCCCTGCTCGACCAGCTGCGCCCGCTGGGACTGGCCTACCTGTCGGTGCTGCACGCCGAGCCCGCCGGGGACCTGGTGCAGGAGCTGCGCCGCCGGTTCGGTGGCCCGCTGATCGCCAACAGCGGCTTCTCGACCGTGACCACCCGCGACGAGGCGGTCGCGCTGATCGAGGCCGCGCACGCCGAGGCCGTCGCCGTCGGCCGCCCGGCCATCGCCAACCCCGACCTGGTCGAGCGCTGGGCCGGGGAGCACCCGGAGAACGAGCCGCGGCCGGAGCTGTTCTACGCCGCCGGCCACGAGGGCTACACCGACTACCCGACGCTGCAGCTCAGCCAGAGCTGACCCGTCCGCACGACCCGGGGGCCCGGCAGCCACGCGCTGCCGGGCCCTTCGCGTCCCCGTGGCGGGCTGGACGACCCGGGACGTGCACCGGGCACCGTGCGCGGGTGCGCACGGTGCCCGGTGGTCCGGCTGGGGTCGGTCAGGCCGCGCGCTGGGCGGTGAACTCGGTGGTCTCGGCCTCGGAGAAGTGCCGGCCGCGGGTCGGCACGGGCACGGCCCGCAGCGCCTCGGCCGGGGTGGCGAACTCGGCGGTGGCCGGCTCCTCCTCGGTGGCCCGGACCTCGACGGCGGTCTCGGTCTCGGTCCCGGCCTCGATCGGGGCCTCGGTCTCGGCCTCGATCGACGTCTCGGCCACGGCCTCGGCCGGGGCCTCGTCCGTCACCTCGGTGTCGGTCGGGGTCTCGGCCGTGATCTCGGGGTCGGCCTCGGCCTCGGTCTCGGCCGTGACCTCAGCCTCGGTCTCGGCCGTGACCTCAGCCTCGGCCTCGGTCGGGGTCTCGGTCTCGGCCGGCGCCGGGACGTCGGCGGGCAGCTCCTGGTGGACGACCACCGGGTTCTCCGCGATGCCGACGACCTCGGCCAGCCCCGCGGCGTGGATGCGGGCGATGGACTCCAGGGCGTCGGCAGCCAGCTCGGCGATGAACTGGGCGTCCGTGGTCGCCTGTCCGGCCTCGGCAACGGCGTTGATGCTCATGCCCTCTTCCATCGGCAGCCGCACGCCGGGCCGGTACCGGCTGGCCCGGGTGAGCTGAGGACGGCGCGGCTGACGTCGACTCAGGCGGCGTCCTCGAGTGCCAGGGGGCCGGTCGCGAGCCGGGAGAACGCCGGCTCGTCGGCCCGCCACACCTGACGCGCGACCGGGGCGCCGGAGGACGTGGGGGCGGCGAGGGAGAAGCCCGGGCGCCGGAACCGGGTGGACAGCTCGACCAGGTGGTCGACCTCGGCCAGCGTCGGGCGGTCCGGCGTGCCGTGCCCGCGGTGCCCGGCCAGGCCCAGGAGCAGCGTCTCGGCGAGGCAGGCCGATGTCGCCGCCGCGCCGCCGGATGCCCGGGGTGGCGACGATGCCGCCGTCCAGCACCAGCACGTCGGGCCGCCGGCGGGGCAGGTCCGGAGAGGTGTTGCGCGGCTGGGTGCCGTCGATGACGACCGTGCCCTCGCCCAGGTGCTCGCTGCGCAGCAGGGCGTCGGTGGCGCTGGTCAGCAGCACCACCAGCCCGGCGCCCCGGACGTCGGCCACGTCCCGCGACGCCCGCACCGCCCCCGGGCCGAGCTCGGCGACCTCCGCGGTCAGCGCGGTGAGCGTCGCCGCCGTCCGGCCGACGAGCAGCAGGTCCGGGATGCCGGCCCGGGCGAGCAGCCGGGTCACCGCGGAGCCGCCCGACCCGGTCGCGTCGACCAGGGCGATGCCCCGGCCGCGACGCCGAGGGCAGCGCCCGCAGCACGGACTCGGCGGTGATCGCGGTGGTGACGGCGTTGCCGTCGGTCACCCCGACGTCGGTGCGCGCACGGAACAGCGCCCCGCCGCCGGTCGCCGTCGCCGTCAGCGCGCCGAGCCCGGCGAGGCCGCCGCCGGCCGCTGCGGCCCGGTCGACGGCCGCGGTGATCCGCCGGTGGGCCAGCCGCCGGTCACCGAGCAGCTGCCGGGGCGTGAGCGGCACGCCCACGATCCGGCCGGTGGGGGAGTCGGGGCGCTCGGCCAGTGCGGTGGTGGTCAGGGTGAACGGGGGCAGCGGGAGGTGGCGGAAGGCCCACTCGAAGGCGGGGACGGGCACCCGGCGCAGCGCCGGGACGAACCGGCCGACCTCGGCGGCGACGTCGGTGCGGGGGTGGACCAGGAAGGTGACGGGGACGGGGAGCTGCGTCGGGGCGGGCACGGCTGCGGACCCTAGGGCCGCCCGGTGTCCAGCGGGTGACCGCCCGGAGCAGAGCTACCCCACGCCGTCCGATCCGTCCAGGGCGGGGGTGGACGGCGCGGGCGCCGCGAGCCGGGTGCCCGCATCGACGAGGAGGTCGGCCGCCCCGGGCCGGCCGAACAGCCAGCCCTGGCCGCCGTCCACCCCGAGGGCCTGCAGGACGGCGTGCTCGGACGCGGTCTCCACGCCCTCGGCGATGACGCAGATGTCGAAGCTGTGCGCGAACTCCACCAGCGACTGGGCCAGCTTGGCCAGGATCGGGTCGGAGTCCAGCCCGCTGACGATGCTGCGGTCCATCTTCAGCACGTCGGGGTTGGTCACCACGATGTGCCGCAGGCTGCTGAACCCCGCACCCACGTCGTCGATCGCCAGCCGCATCCCGGCGGCCCGCAGCGGGGTCAGCGCGGCGCCGAGCGAGGCGTAGTCCTGCACCTGCTCGTGCTCCGACAGCTCCAGCACGATGCGCTCCAGCGGCAGGCGGGCCAGCAGCTCGGCGCACTGCGGTATCAGCAGGGTCTGCGCGGAGACGTTCATCGACACGTACCCGGAGACCTCGTCGAGCAGGGTGGCGGCCCGCTCGAGCGCGAGCAGCTCCAGCCGGTCGCCCGCCCCGATGCTGTGCGCATCGGCGAAGACGACGTCGGGGGCGCAGTTCCACTCGACGGGGAACCGGCTCAGGGCCTCGGCGCCGGTGCGGGTGCCGGTGCGCAGGTCGACGATCGGTTGCAGGACGACGGTCGGCCCGGTGCCGCTGAGCACCAGGGCGAGGCGCTCGGCGATCGCCGCCTCCTGCCGCTCGCGGCGCACCTGGGGCTCGATGACGAGGGCGGCGGCCTCGGCGAGCACCTCGACCAGGGCCAGGTGGTGCGGCCGGACCTCGGGGTCGGTGACCACGCCGAAGGCGCAGAAGGTGCCGTGGACGGTGCCGTCGCTCAGCACCACCGGGACGCTGACGTGGCTGCGGATCTGCGGCAGCTCGGCCGGCTGCAGGCGCACCGCCTCGGGGTGGTCGCGCGCGTCGGTCACCAGCCGGGGCAGCCGGCCCTCGAGGACGGCGGCGCAGTGGCTCTCCTCGCGCGGGCCCGACCAGCCGGCGCCGAACTCCGGCAGGGCGGAGTCTGCGTGCTCGACCGTGCGGGTGCTCCCGTCGACCCGGCTGAGGAACGCGACGCTGAGGCCGAGCTCCCGCCGCGCCACGGCCAGCAGCCCGGCGAGCTGCCGATCGGCTCCCGAGGTGTCCCGGTGCATGCGCCCTCTCCTCGAGCAACACCCCCTTGGCCGTGCGGGGGTCTCCCCGAGAGCATGTCGGACGACTTCGTCCGTTTCATCACCCCGGGGGGTGGATCGCGGTCAGCCGGCCAGCGCCCGCGCGTCCTGGCGGGGCTCGGCGAGGACGCCGGCCGGTGCCGGACGGCCGAAGTGCCAGCCCTGGCCGTCGTCGACGCCCAGCACGCGCAGCATCGTGTGCTCGGCCGCGGTCTCGACGCCCTCGGCCACGACCCGGACGCCGCCGCCGTGGGCGAAGTCGACCAGGGACTCGACCAGCCGGGCGAGCACCGGGTCGGTGTCCAGGCCGCTGACGATGCTGCGGTCGATCTTGATGACATCGGGGTCGGTCACCACGATGTGCCGCAGGCTGCTGAACCCCGCACCCACGTCGTCGATGGCCAGCCGCATGCCGGCGGCGCGCAGCGGCGCGAGGGCGGCCCCCAGCGCGGCGTAGTCCGCCACCTGGTCGTGCTCGGAGAGCTCCAGCAGCACCCGGTGGAGGGGGAGGGAGGCCAGCAGGTCCAGGCAGCGGGGGGTGAGCAGCGTGGCGGGGGAGACGTTCATCGAGACGTACCCGGGGACGTCGTCCAGCAGCGCAGCCGCGCGGGCGAGGGCCTGCAGCTCCAGCCGGTCGCCCGCACCGATGCTGTGCGCCTCGGCGAAGACGGTGTCGGGGGCGCGGCCCCACTCGGCGGGGAAGCGGCTGAGCGCCTCGGCGCCCCGGCGCTCGCCGGTGGCCAGGTCGACGATCGGCTGGAGGACGACGACCGGACCGCCACCGGCCATCACCGGCGCGATCCGCTGCTCGATCTCCGTGCGCCGCTGCTGCTCGCGCAGGTCGGGCTCGATGATCACCGAGGCCGCGTCGGCCAGCACCTCCATCAGCGCCTGGTCGCGGACCGACAGCTCGGGGTCCGAGCGCAGGCCGAAGGCGCAGAAGGTCCCGTAGACGGTGCCGTCGCTGAGCCGCACCGGGGCGGTGATGTAGCTGCGGATCCGCGGTATCCGGGCCGGCCGCAGCCGCATCGCGGCCGGGAAGTCGGTCACGTCGGGCATGACCGCGGGGAGGTCGCCGTCCAGCACGGCCTGGCAGAAGCTGGTGTCCTGCGGCTGGCTCAGCCCGTCGTGGAAGACCACCGGCAGCGAGGACTCGACGACCTCGAGGTGCTGGGTCGTGCCGTCGAAGCGGCTGAAGAAGGCGACGCTCAGGCCGAGCGACCGCCGTGCCGTCTGCAGCAGGTCGGCGATCTGCCGTTCGGTCTCCGAGCGCTGTCTGCGCACGTGCCCCTCCCTGGTCGGATGGGCCACCCACCCCGGCATCTCGAGGTGGTCGCCCGCACCCACCATCGGCACGTGACCCGGACCGGTTGAGCGTCCTCACCTGGACGGGGGACGCCGCCCCCGATGCGCGCGGACCGAACGGTCACGTCTGCGTGCCATCATCTGGGCGGCGGTCGCACCGGCGTCCGGCTGTTCGACACCGGGGTGCAGGGAGAGGTACCGCACTGAACAGGCAGCTGGCCGAGCTGGTGCCCGGCGAGGCCCGCACCGAGCTCCAACGGCTGGTGCTGGGCGCGAACTGGTCGCAGACCCCGCTCGGCCCGGTCGACAGCTGGTCCGCGACGTTGCTGACCGCGGTCAGCACCTGCCTGAACTCCCGGTTCCCCATGGTCCTGATGTGGGGCCCGGCGCTGACCATGGTCTACAACGACGGCTACGCCCCCATGCTGGGCGGTCGCCACCCCGGCGCGCTCGGGCGTCCGGTGGCCGAGGTCTGGACCGACGTCTGGCCGGACATCGAGCCGATGATCGCCGAGGTCCTCGCCGGCCGGGCCACCTTCGTCGAGGACATGCCGCTGACGATGACCCGGCACGGCTTCCCGGAGGAGACCTACTCCACCTTCTCCTGCAGTCCGGTGCTGGAACCCGGCGGACGGGTCGCGGGGCTGCTGGACACGGTGATCGACACGACGCCGCGGGTGCTCGCCGCCCGGCGCATGGCGGTCCTGCAGCGGCTGGGTGGCCTGCCGCGCTCGGTGCACGGCAGCACCCAGGCGGCGTGTGCCGCGGCCCTCGAGGTGCTCGCCGACGCCCGCACGGACTGCCCGTTCGGGCTGGTCTACCTGGTGGACGGCGGCGAGCGGGGCGCCCGGCGGACCGCCGGCTACGGCCTCGACCCGGTGCGCCCGCTGCCGGACGACGCGTTGCAGGCGGCCGTGCGGCAGGCGGTGTCGACCGGCGTCGTGGTCCCGGTCGGCGACCTGGGTGCCCGGCTGCCCGGCGTCACCGGGGGCGGCCCGGTGGACGGGGTCGACGTCGAGACGGCCTTCGCCCTGCCGCTGACCGCGGCCGGCCGGGACCGCCCGGTCGGTGCGCTGGTGCTCGGGGCGAGCCCGCACCTGCGCGTGGACGCCGAGTACCTGACCTTCCTGGAGGTCGCCGCCGGCCAGGTCGCCGCAGCGGTCGCCGACGCCGAGGCCGTGCTGGCCGAACGCCGGCGCGCCGACGAGCGGGCCGAGCTGGACCGCTCCCGGGCGCAGTTCTTCACCGAGGTCGCGGTCACCCTGCAGCGCGCCGTCCTCGGGCCGACCGTGCTGCCGGAGGGCTTCGCGGTCCACTACGAGCCGGCCGCCGGCACGCTGGAGGTGGGCGGCGACTGGTACGACGTCGTCGACCTGCCCGGCGGGCTGCACGGCGTGGTGGTGGGCGACGTCGTCGGGCGCGGGCTGGACGCGGCGGCCGTGATGGGCCAGCTGCGCAGCGCCGGGCGGGCGCTGCTGCTGGAGAGCCGCTCGCCGGCGCACGTGCTCTCCGCGCTGGACCGCTTCGCCGCGCTGGTGCCCGGCGCCACCTGCAGCACGGTGTTCTGCGGTGTGGTCGACCCCTCGGCCGCCACGCTGCGCTACAGCAGCGCCGGGCACCCGCCCGCCGTCCTGGCCGACGAGCAGGGCCGGTCGCAGCTACTGGAGGCGGCGCGCGGCCTCCCGCTGGCGGTGCTGGAGGGTGTCGACCGGCCCGAGGCGCAGGTCAGCCTGCCGCCGGGGTCGACGCTGCTGCTCTACACCGACGGGCTCGTCGAGCGCCGCGAGGAGGCGCTCGACGAGGGCATCGGCCGGGCGGTGACGACGCTGGTCGCCGGCCGGCACCTGGCCACCGACGTCCTGTCCGGGCTGCTCACCGACCAGCTGCTGGCCGACGCCCCCGACGACGACGTCGCCTTCCTGCTCTACCGCAGCCCCGGCTGACGCGGTTCACCGCCGGGTCGCCCCGGGTAGTCGGGCACGCAGGTGACCGGCCCCGGTCACGACGCCCAGGGGAAGGACGAGCCATGGCTGCCTGCGAGGTCTGCGGCAACGACTACCGGCTCAGCTTCGAGGTGCACGCCGCCGGCGCGGTGCACACCTTCGACAGCTTCGAGTGCGCGATCCACGCGATGGCCCCCATCTGCGAGCACTGCGGCGTGAAGGTCGTCGGCCACGGCGTCGAGGCCGACGGCGTCTTCTTCTGCTGCGCGTCGTGCGCGCGCACGCACGGCGAGCAGGCGAGCGCCCGGGACCTGGTCGACCACGCGGGCCGGGCGCCGGGCGAGCGGTGACCGACGTCGTCCGGGTGGGCAAGCGGCTGTCGTACGTGCTGCGGCACCACCCGGGCAGCGTCGGCCTGACCCTGGACGAGCACGGCTGGGTCGCCGTCGACGACCTGCTCCCCGCCCTGCGGCTCACCCGCGCCGAGCTCGACGAGGTGGTCGCGCGCAACGACAAGAGGCGCTTCGCCCTCGACCGCACCGGGACGCGCATCCGCGCCAGCCAGGGGCACAGCGTCCCCGTCGACCTGGGCTACACCCCCGCCGTCCCGCCCGACGAGCTCTTCCACGGAACCGTCGAGCGGTTCCTGCCGGCGATCCTGGCCGAGGGGCTGCGGCCGGGGGCCCGGCACGCGGTGCACCTCAGCCCGGACGTCGACACCGCGCGCCGGGTGGGGGCGCGGCGGGGGAGGCCCGTCGTCCTGCGGGTCGACGCCGCGGCGATGGCCCGGGACGTCGACTTCACCCGCTCGGCCAACGGGGTGTGGCTGGTCGGCGCCGTTCCGCCGCGGTACCTGACGCAGCTCTGACGACGGCGGGCTGCCGCTCGGTCGCGCGGGCCAGCAGGTCGCGCAGGCCGGCGTCGAGGACGGCCTGCGCCTGCGCCGGGTCGGCGAGGTAGCCGGCGACCATCGCGCCGTCGCGCAGCACCAGCCAGCGCTGCGCCGCCTCGACCGGATCGGGGTGACCCGCGGCGGCGAAGGCGGCCCGGACGGCGCCCTCCAGCCACTCGCGGTGCACCCGCACCGCCTGCCGCACCGGGCTCGCCGCGTCGGGGTTCTCCGCGGCGGCGTTGATGAACGCGCAGCCGCGGAAGCCGACGCCGCACACCGGGTCGCCGACCAGCGTGGTGAGCGCGTGCAGCCACCGGGCGGCCGCGGACGGGTCGGCCGGCACCTCGCCGGCCTGCTCGCGCACGGACCGGTCGACGCCGGTCAGGTACGCCACGACGAGGTCCTCCTTGCCGGGGAAGTGCCGGTAGAAGGTCGCCCGGGTGACCGCCGCCTCGGCGACCACCCGGTCGACGCCGACCCCGCGCAGCCCCTCGGCGTAGAAGAGCGCCGAGGCGGTGCGCAGCAGGCGCTCCCTGGCCTCCGACGGCCTGGTCGCGGTGGTCATGGTGATCACGGTAACCCCCGGTTGACGCTGGTCCGGGCGGCGTGCTGAACTCTGGACCAGTGGGGAGAACGACCGTTCTCTCTTCCGGATGTCCCACCAGGAGGCCCGTCCATGGCTGCCGTCTACACCGCCCTCGCCACCGCCACCGGGGAAGGCCGCAACGGCCGCACCCGCACCTCCGACGGCACCATCGACCTCGACCTCAAGGTCCCCACCGAGATGGGTGGCCCCGGCGGTGGTGCCAACCCCGAGCAGCTCTTCGCCGCCGGCTACGCCGCCTGCTTCCACGGCGCGCTCAAGCTGGTCGCCGGCAAGCAGGAGGTGGCCTTCACCGACTCCGCGGTGACCGCCGAGGTCGGCATCGGCCCGGACGCCGCCGGCGGTTTCGCCCTCGAGGTCACCCTGCGCGTCGAGCTCGGGGGCATCGAGCAGTCCGCCGCCGAGGCCCTCGTCGAGGCCGCCCACCAGGTGTGCCCCTACTCCAACGCCACCCGCGGCAACATCCCGGTGACCCTCGAGGTCGAGACCGCCTGATAGCGGACCCGGCTCCGGGCCGGGGCCGCTGAGACCCGGGGGAGGGTGGTGCCGTCAGGGCCTGCCCTCCCCCGTTCCCGTTCCCGGTGCAGCCAGGGCCGGAGCAGGGCCACCCTGCTGCCGCGCGCCTCGGGCCGGGCGTGCAGATCGACCTCCCCGGCCGCACCGTTCTCCTCACGGGCTCCCCCCAGGGCACCGGGCCGGCCGTCGCCACCGGCCTCGCCGGCGCCGGCGCCGCCGTCGTCCTCACCGGCCGGGACGCCGCGGAGCCGGAGGCCGTGGCCGGCATCGACGGCCAGGTCACCACCGTGGCCGGTGACGTCACCACCGACGAGGGGACGACGCGCAGCGCGAACCCGTGTGCACCCACCGGCCGCAGTCGCCGATCCAGCGGCTGATCGAGCCCGCGGAGATCGGGAACACGTGCGTCCCCCCGGCCTCCCCGCTCGCCTCGGTCACCACCGGCAGCGCGCCGCGGGTCGACGTCGGCCACGTGGACGCGATCCTCCCGTAACGCGGGCCCGCCACCCTGGGCACATGACCTTCGCCGTCCCGGTCGTGGACATCTCCAGCTACGTGCACGACGGGACGGCGGAGGAACGCGCGGCCACCGCGCGGGCGATGGACGACGCCTGCCGCACCGTCGGGTTCGTCCAGGTCGTCGGCCACGAGGTGCCCGATGCGGTCGCCGCGGGCCTGGCCGGGGCGATGGACGCCCTCTTCGGCCTCCCGCTGGAGGCGAAGAACGCCTGGCGCACCCCGCCGGCGGTCAACCGGGGCTACAGCCCGCCGAGGAGCGAATCGCTGTCGCTGTCGCTGGGCGTGGAGGTCGCGAGCCGGATGAACGACTTCTTCGAGGCGTTCAACGTCGGCGCCTCCCAGGCCACCTACCCGCACGCCCCGGGGCTGCCCCAGCCCGACTACGCGCAGAACACCTGGCCCGACGTCCCCGGGTTCGAGCCGGCCGTCGAGGCCTGGTTCACCGAGGCCGCCCGCGTGGCCCGCACCCTCACCCGGGTCTTCGCCGATGCCCTCGGCCTCGAGCCGGACTTCTTCGCCCGGCTCACCGGCCACTCGCTCGACGTGCTGCGGATGAACAACTACGCCCTGCCGGAGGGCACCGTGCGGCTCGACGGCGACCTGACCGGGATGGGCGAGCACACCGACTACGGCATCGTGACCGTGCTGTGGGCCGACCGGGTCGCCGGCCTGCAGGTGCTCGGCGCCGACGGCGGCTGGCACGACGTCGTGCCAGCCGAGGGTGCGCTGCTGGTCAACCTGGGCGACGTCACCGCCCGGCTGACCAACGAGCGGTGGCTGTCGACGCTGCACCGGGTGAAGCCGCCGATCATCGACGGCACCATCCAGCGGCGCCGGTCGGCGGCCTTCTTCCACGACGGGGACGTCGACGCCGTCATCACCACCCTGCCCTCCTGCCTGGAGCCGGGCGAGGAGCCGCGGTACCTGCCGGTGACGGTGGGGGAGCACGTGGCCGCGAAGCTGCGCGGTTCCCGGGCCGGGGTGGTCAACACCGCCGCCGACCGCGAGGCCGCGCGGGTGCTGGCTGCCCGGTCGTAGCGGGTCCGGCGTCCTGTCGCCGGCTCCACCCAGGTGGCCTGCCCCAGCTCGGCAGCGTTCCGCTGACCGGGTCCCCGGCGGTGCGGCGCGTCGGGGGCCGTAGCTGCGCCGATTCCACAGGCGGCTGTGTGATCCTGGGGGTTGGTCGATCGCACCCATCCCCCAGCGCCCCCCGGAGGTCGTCGATGGAGCCCGGCGAGTCCGCTCCGAGGCCGTTGCCCCCCCGGCTGGATCCCCGCGCGGGGAAGAGCCCGCGCACGCCCGGCGGCGCCACCTCGGCCCGGTCCGCGGCGGGCGACCCGGTGAGCCCGGCGCGCCGGCTGGCCGTCGGCGTCCGGGCCCTGGCCGCCGTGCTGAGCGTCCTCGTGCTGGCCGGCAGCGGCTGGGGCTGGTACCTGGCCAAGGTCGCCGAGGCCAGCCTGAGCCGCACCGACGCCATCCCGACCGACGGCAACGTCGATGCCGAGGGCACCAACGGCGAGGCGATGAACCTGCTGCTGGTGGGCCGGGACTCCCGCGCCGGGCTGACCCCCGAGCAGCAGGCGGAGTACGTCACCGGCGACACCTCCGGGCTGCTCAACACCGACACGATGATGCTGGTGCACGTGCCCGCCGACGGGTCGGCGGCCTCCTTCGTCAGCCTCCCGCGCGACCTCTACGTCCCCATCCCGGGCAACGGCGAGGGCAAGCTCAACTCCGCCTACGGCGACGGCTACAACGCCGCCGAGGGAGACGAGGAGGAGCGGGACGCCGCGGGCGCCCAGTCCCTGATCCGCACGGTCAGCCAGCTCTCCGGCCTGCGGATCGACCACTACGCCGAGATCAACCTGCTCGGCTTCATCAACCTGAGCACGATCGTCGGCGGCGTCGAGGTCAACATCTGCGAGGCCGTCGACGACCCCGTCACTGGTGCGCACTTCGACGCCGGCCTCCAGACGCTCAGCGGCAGCCAGGCGCTGCTGTTCGTCCGCCAGCGGCACGGCCTCCCGTCCGAGCTGGACCGCCAGCGCCGGCAGCAGGTCTACATCGCCGGGATGCTGCGCAACCTGCTGTCGAAGGACCTGCTGCTGGACCTGTCCAAGCAGCAGGCGATCGTCAAGCAGGTGGGCAGCAGCGTCACCTTCGACGACGGGCTCGACGTGTTCGACCTGGCGGCCCAGCTCCAGTCGGTGCAGCCGGCCGACATCACCTTCCAGACGCTGCCCGGGCTGAGGGACGACACGGTCGACGAGGCCGCCGTGCTCGTCCCCTCGGACGCCGGCGCGCTCAAGGAGTTCTTCGCCTCGCTGGGCCAGGCGGAGGAGGAGCCGGCCGTCGAGACCCCCGCGCCGGTCGACCAGGTCGCGCCGTCCGAGGTCACGGTCAGCGTGCTCAACGGCTCGGGCGTCACCGGGGCGGCCGCGACCGCCGCGGCCGCGCTGGGCACGGCCGGATTCGTCTCCAGCAGCGGCGGCAACGCCCCGGCGGACACCGACCTCACCACCATCGCCCACGCGCCCGGCGACGTGGCCCAGGCTGCCACGCTGGCCGCCCAGGTGCCCGGTGCCGCGGTGACCGCGGACGCGGCGCTCCCCGCCGGCACGGTGCAGCTCATCCTGGGCACGGACTTCAACGCCGTCGGCCAGGCCGTCGACGCCCCGGCCCCGGTCCCCGCCGAGCCGGGCACCTACGCGACCACCGAGCGCACCGCGGACGACACCAGCTGCATCGCCTGACCGGCAGCGCCCGACCGGTATCCCCGCCCTCCCGGCCCACCCCGGGACGGCGGGGCTCACCGGAGGACGCGGTCGTGGGCTCCGCGTCGATCGTCCCGGTGAGGCCGGTCTGCGACGGTGCGCGCGAGCGCCGTCGCCGGGACGTCGTGGACCGGGTCGCTGGAGTGCCCGCCGAGGTCGTCACCGACCGGCCCGGCGGGCAGGGACGCGCCCGACCGGCCCGGGGACTCAGGCGGCGACGGCCTCGGCCCGGCGCGGCGGCAGCGCGGGGAGCTCGAAGGCCTCCAGCGCGCGGACGTCGTCCTCGTCGTCGTCCTCGGCCGACCAGGTGGCCGGCTCGACCAGGGCGACGGGCTCGTCGTCCTCGACCGGGGCGACCTCCTCGACCGGGTTGTTCCAGTTCTCGGCCAGTGCGGCGATCGCGGCCATCGCCTCGTCGAACAGCTGCTCGACGAGTGCGTGGCCGGCGGACGCGACCGCCTCGGTGGAGAAGGTGCCGTCGAAGAGGGGTCCAGTCACGCCGTGGTCATCGGCAGCCGGCACGTCGACCGGGAAGGCTCAGCGGCGCCAGAAGTCGTAGCGGTCGCGGCCCGGGCGGAAGCCGGCCTGCTCGACGACGTCGACGGCCAGGTCGAACCGCTGCCCGACCAGCTGCGGCTGGTGGCCGTCGCTGCCGAAGCTGACGGCGTCCCCGCCCTCGTCGCGGTACCAGCGCAGCAGCTCGACCGACCACAACGGGCTGGTGGTGTTGACCTCCAGGGCGCGGCCGCCGGCCGCCAGCGCCCGGAACACCGCCCGGTACTCCTCCTCGAACACCGCCTCCGGGTACTCGTCACGCCCGCCGGGCCAGTAGCGGCGCGGGAAGTCGCAGTGCGCGAGCACCTGGAAGACGTCGCTGCCCTCGATCATCGCCACCATCTCGGTGAGGTAGCGGCGCATCGTGGCGACCAGGTCGACGCCGGGCGCGTGCAGCACCCGGTTCACCCCGAGCAGCCGCCCGTCGACCGGCAGCGAGTGCAGCGAGCCCAGGACCCGGTCGACCGGGGAGGCCTGCAGGTGCGCGGCGACGCTGGCCCCGAACAGGTGCGGCTCCCCGGCCTCGACACCGGACCAGACCCGCAGCTGCGGGAACCGCTGCCGGGCCTCCCAGATCGTCTCGGCGTAGACGTCGACGTCGATGGGCAGCTGGTTGGCCGGGTGGCGGTCGGTGAGCCCGTCGGTGGTGGCCCGGTCGCCGGGGCTCCACACGGTGAAGTCCAGGTGCTCGGTGAACGCGATCGCCGGCAGGCCTATCTCGACGGCCCGCTCGCAGGCGCGCAGCAGCGAGGCCCGGGGCCCGGTGTCCCACGAGAACTCCGAGTGCACGTGGTTGTCCGGCGGCAGCATCGCCCCCCATCCAACCGGTCGTCCGCAGCGACCGCACGCCGGGTCCGGACGATGTCGGTGCCGCGGCCTACGGTCGGGGGCATGACGACCGCTGTGCAGACCGATCTGGCCGACGAGGCGCTCGGGGTCCTGCGCGAGCTCACCGGCCGCCCCGACGCCGTCTTCCGCGAGGGCCAGGACGACGCCGTCCTGGCGCTGGTCGAGCGGCACCAGCGGGCGCTGGTCGTGCAGCGCACCGGGTGGGGCAAGTCGGCGGTCTACTTCGTCTCGACCGCCCTGCTGCGCCGCCGCGGTGCCGGCCCCACGGTGCTGGTGAGCCCCTTGCTCGCGCTGATGCGCGACCAGGTGGCCGCCGCCAGCCGCGCGGGCATCAAGGCGGTGGAGATCTCCAGCTCCAACGTCACCGAGTGGGACGACATCAACGCCCGGCTCGCCGCCGACGACGTCGACGTCCTGCTGGTCTCCCCCGAGCGGCTGACCAACCCGCGCTTCCGCGACGAGCAGCTGCCCGCACTGGTCGAGCGCTGCGGCCTGCTGGTGGTCGACGAGGCGCACTGCGTCTCCGACTGGGGCCACGACTTCCGCCCCGACTACCGCCGCATCCGCGACCTGCTGGGTCAGCTGCCGGCCGGCACGCCCGTGCTCGCCACCACCGCCACCGCCAACGAGCGGGTCGTCGCCGACGTCGCCGAGCAGCTGGGCGCCGGGGGCGTGGAGGTCACCACCGTCCGCGGCCCGCTGGCGCGCGACTCGCTGCGGATGGGCGTGCTCCGGCTGGACTCCGACCGGGCCCGGCTGGCCTGGCTGTCGGCGCACCTCGACGACCTGCCGGGCAGCGGCATCGTCTACACGCTCACCGTCGCCGCGGCCGAGGAGACCGCCGCCCTGCTCCGCGACGCCGGCCACGAGGTGCGGGCCTACACCGGCCGGCTCGACGACGCCGACCGCAAGGACGCCGAGGAGGCGCTGCGGGAGAACCGGGTCAAGGCCCTGGTCGCCACCTCCGCGCTCGGGATGGGCTTCGACAAGCCCGACCTCGGGTTCGTGGTGCACCTGGGCGCGCCGTCCTCCCCGGTCAGCTACTACCAGCAGGTCGGCCGCGCCGGCCGCGCCGTCGACCACGCCGACGTGCTGCTGCTGCCCGGGCCGGAGGACATCGCGATCTGGCAGTGGTTCGCCACCTCCTCCATGCCCCGGGAGGACCACGCAGCCGCGGTGCTCACCGCCATGGCCGACGGCAGGGCCTGGTCGGTCGCCCGGCTGGAGACCGTCGCCGACGTCCGCCGCTCGCGGCTCGAGCTGCTGCTCAAGGTGCTCGCCGTCGACGGGGCGGTCGAGCGGGTGCAGGGCGGCTGGCGCTCTACCGGCGTCCCGTGGACCTACGACGCCGACCGGTACGCGCGGGTCACCGCGACCCGGGAGGCCGAGCAGCGCTCGATGCTCGACTACGCCAAGCCCGTCGACACCGCCGCGTGCCGGATGGCCTTCCTGCAGGAGGCCCTCGACGACCCGACCGCAGCTCCCTGTGGGCGCTGCGACGTGTGCGCCGGCCCCTGGTACCCCACCGACGTCCCGGCCGGGGCCTCCGAGGCCGCCTCGGCCCGCCTGGACCGGCCCGGGGTGGAGCTGGCGCCCCGGGCGCAGTGGCCCACCGGCGCCGACCGGCTCGGGGTCGAGGTGAAGGGCAAGATCGCCGCGGGGGAGCAGCTCGCCAACGGCCGCGCCGTCGCCCGGCTGACCGACCTGGGGTGGGGCCAGAAGCTCCGCACCCTGCTGGGCGACGACGGGGTGGGCGGCGTCGCCTCCCTCGCCGAGGACCTCGAGGCCCCCTCGATCGAGGAGGACCCGGACGCCGCCTTCGACGTCGCGCACCGGGTGATGAGGCCCGGGCTGGCCTCGGACGCGCCGCCGGACGAGGAGCTGCTCAAGGCGTGCGCCCGGGTCCTGGGCGCCTGGGACTGGGCGCAGCGCCCCGGCGCGGTCGTGTCCGTCCCCTCACGGCGCCGGCCGGCCCTGGTGACCGGCCTGGCCGAGGGGCTGGCCCGCATCGGTCGGCTGCCCTACCTCGGCGCCATGGACCTCGCCTCCGGTGGCCCCACGGGCGGTCCGGGCGGCAACAGCGCGTTCCGGCTGGCCGGGGTCTGGCAGCGGATCGTCGTCGGTCCCGAGCTGCGCGCCCGGCTCGCCGAGCTGGGTGACGCCCCGGTCCTGCTCATCGACGACCTGGCCGACTCGCGGTGGACGATCACGGTCGCCGGCCGCGAGCTCCGTCTGGCGGGCGCAGCCTCGGTGCTGCCCTTCGTCCTCGCGCTGTCCGCCTGAGGAAGGACCCCTTCGCCCTTCACGGCTCGCAGGCTCGGCGCGGGGGGCGAAGGGGCCGAGGGGCGGCGCGGCCGTCCACAGGTTTTCGAACACCTGTGCGAAACCGGTAGTAGCCTCCCCGCATGTCGCTCGCGCACCAGCCGTCCATCTGGGACGTCGCGGAAGAGGCCTCGCTCACGCAGCTCGCCGGCCGGGTGGCCCGGCACCAGCTGAGCCGGGGTGCGTGGGTCGACCACCTCCCCGGCTGGGTCGAGGGGTCGGACCTGGTGCTCGACGTGCTGCTGGGCGACATCGGCTGGCGGGAGGACCGGCGCCAGATGTACGACCGCGAGGTGGCCGTGCCGCGACTGCTCCGCTGGTACGGGGGCGACGAGACGCTGCCCCACCCCACGCTGACCGGCGCCCGGTCGGAGCTGAGCGCCCACTACCGCCCCGAGCTCGATGAGGACTTCGTGACCGCCGGCATGTGCCTGTACCGCGACGGCCGCGACAGCGTCGCCTGGCACGGTGACCGGATCGGTCGCAGCCGCACCGAGGACACGATGGTCGCGATCGTCTCGTTCGGGTCACCCCGGTCACTGATGCTGCGTCCGGTCGGCGGTGGCGAGAGCCAGCGGTTCACCCTCGGCCACGGTGACCTCGTGGTCATGGGCGGCTCGTGCCAGCGCACCTGGGAGCACTGCATCCCGAAGACGACGCGGGCGGTCGGACCGCGCGTCAGCGTCCAGTACCGCCCCCGCGGGGTCGCCTGAGGCGCGAAAGCCCTGCTCAGAGCGCGCGCGACGAGGTGGCTGGACCCCCCTTCCGACCCCCCGTGCAAACCCCATCAGAAGGCGTGTATCGTTCTGCATGCACCAAGCGAGAACGGACCGGGCCGCAGGGCCTGGGAAACCGCCGGACGAAACCCCTGAGGTTCGACTGCTGCGGAACTTGGTGTACAGTGGAATTACCGCCACGAAGAACGGCCAAGGAATTGGTCGGGGAACGTGCGCGTCCGCTCCTTGAGAACTCAACAGCGTGCCGAAAGTCAGTGCCAAGTAACAAATCCCCCGTGGCCTGGTCTCATGGATCGGGTCATTGGGTTCCTTTGGTTGATTGAACGAGAGTGCCAACT
>Ga0210040_10000424_pt1 | contig 71550 bp, 61 predicted proteins | sample CryGeyCG12114_NA_FD_185462 | JGI IMG/M metagenome (GOLD analysis project Ga0210040, IMG submission 185462) | Groundwater microbial communities from aquifer - Crystal Geyser CG19_WC_8/21/14_NA (SPAdes) (version 2) | ecosystem: Environmental > Aquatic > Deep subsurface > Groundwater | place: USA...
CCGGTGGTGGCGCCGGCACAGCGGGGTCAGGTTGCACGGGCACGTCGGACCGTCCGGGTGGCGGATGACGTGGTCGAGGTCGCAGCGCGCGGCTGGAATCCGGCAACCCGGCGCGGTGCACCGCGGGCTGCGGGCGCGCACCAGTCGGGCGGTGTGGGTGGGGATCTCGTACGGGCCACCACCGGCGACCTGCACCGGGCAGTCCTCCACGCGCACCGGTGCGCACGGTGGACCGGGCGGCGGTGCAACGGACGGCGCTGACGTCGGTGGCGGTGCTGCAGGCGTCGGTGTTGGCGCCAGAGCCGGTGGTGCGTGAGTGGACGGGGAGCTGGCGCACGCCCGGGTGGGGGCAGCAGCGGGATCGGGGCGGAGGGATGCGCGCACCGTCTCGGCCCGGCGGTCACTGCGACCGCTCTCACCGGCGCTGCTGGAGCTGCCGCGGGGGGTGAGCCAGCCGGAGGGGTAGGTGTGGCCGTCGATCGCGACCAGCTGCCCGGTCAGCGGGTCGGTCAGGACCCGGCGCAGGCGAGAGTCGGCGGCGGCGCGGCGCGCCATCCACGCCGGTACCGGGCCGTACCCGGACAGCTCCACAGGCTCCTCATCGGCCCCGAGCAGCGTCGGCAGGGCCACCAGGACGGTGGTTCCGGGGTTCGCGCTGCCGCTCGCACTGCCTGGGGTGGGGAGGGCGGTGGTGAGCAGGTCGAAGCGAATCGCGTCCAGGCCCCGCCGGTCCTTCTCCCCGTCCACGCTCGGGTCGGCGTGAGGGTCGGTGCTGGCCCGGTCGCGCTCGACCGCCAGCGCGTCGGCGGTCAGGCGGTCGTAGGTCTCGCGCAACACCGTCGCCGGACCCACCGCGCACAACCGGGCCTCACCACCAGGCAGCGGCGTGAACGTCACCCGCCGCTGCGCGACGGCCCGCCGGGCCCGCCGGGCGGTAGCCGCGGCATCGACCGCGTGGACCCGGCGCGCCACCTCCGCGCGCAGCTGCCCCGTGGTCATGCCGACAGCGGCGCCCTCGGGACCGCACACCTGCTCGTCCACCGTCGCAGCGTCCTTCGCGGACAGCACCGCGGTGCCGTCCACGACCACGCGCACCCGGGCCAGGTCCAGGTCACCACGAGCCAGTGCCGCCAGCGTCATGGGCAGGTCTTCGGCCAGGCGCACCGCCCGGCTCACCCGGTCAGCAGCAGCCACCGGCGTCCACCGCAGAGCCGCAGCGACCTCCTCCGCGACCTCCTCCACCGCCCCCAGCACCACCTCCGCGTCGGACGCCTCGTCCCCGGTGCCCGGACCCCCGTAGAGGGCCACCAGCGAGGCCAGCGCCTCGGCCGTGGCGGCCTCCGCCGCCGCGACCGCCCGCTGGGCGCGGACCACCTCCGCGAGCAGCCGCTGCGCGCGTTCCCGCTCGTCCAGCACCGGGACCGGAGCAGGAGCAGCGTCACGGGACCCCGGCGCCGCACCGCTGAGGAGGGAGCGCAGGTACGCCTCCACACCGTCCACCCCCTCGACCATCGTCCGAACTGGTGTTCGAACACTACGGCGGGGGTCCGACAGTCCGGGGTGGCGGGCGCCCCCGGTCAGATCCGCCGGTCAGAGCCCCGGGACGACCACCGGCTTGATCGTGGCCGGGTCGCGCACGGCCGCCGTCAGCGCCTGCTCGGCGTCGGCCAGGGAGTAGCGGCCGGTGACGAGGGAGGCGAGGTCGACCCGCCCCGAGGCGGCCAGGGCGATGGCCGCCGGGTAGCTGCCCGCGTACCGGAAGGTGCCGGTCAGGGTGAGCTCGCGGGTCTGGATGAGCTGCACCGGCAGCTCCCCCGTCGCCGACCCGGCCATGCCCACCAGCACGACCCGCCCCGCCGGGGCGAGGGCCGTGATCCCCGCCGAGACGGCCTGCTGGGCGCCCGAGCACTCCAGGAGCACGTCGGCCTCCACGACCGCCGCCAGGTCCGGCGCCTCCCGGGAGTCGACCACCCGCGTGGCCCCGAGCCGGGTGGCCGCCGCCAGGCGCTGCGGCGAGACGTCGGAGACGGTGACCGACGAGGCCCCGCGGGTCAGGGCCACCTGCATCGCGAGCAGCCCCACCGGACCGGCGCCGGTGACCAGCACCCGGTCGCCGGGCTGGACGCCGGCCCTCTGGTTGGCCCAGACGCCGACCGCGAGCGGCTCCACGAGCGCCGCCTCCTCGTCGGACAGCGAGTCGGGCACGGGGTGGGCGAAGTCCGCGAGCAGGACGACGTAGCGGGCGAAGGCGCCGTCCACCGGCGGCGTGGCGAAGAAGCGGACGGCCGGGCACAGGTTGTAGCGCCCGGCGCGGCACTGCGCGCACGTGCCGTCGGGCACGCCGGGCTCCAGCGCCACCCGCTGGCCCAGCCGCCCGGCGTCCACGCCCGCTCCGAGGGCGACGACCGCGCCAGACGCCTCGTGGCCGAGCACGAGGGGCGCCTCGACCACGTAGTCGCCGATCCGGCCCTCGCGGTAGTAGTGGACGTCGGAGCCGCAGACCCCCACGGCCGCGACCTCCACGAGCACCTCCCCCGCCCCGGGCGCCGGCACCGGCCGCTCCTCGAGGCGGACGTCGCCGGCCCCGTGCAGCACCGAGACCGGCATGGTCGCGGGGAGGGCGCTGGGCGGCGCCTGCGCGCTCACTTGACGGCGCCCATCGACAGGCCCTGGACGAGCTTGTCCTGGGCGGCGAACCCCGCAGCGAGCACCGGCAGGGAGATGGCGGTGGCGGCGGCGCACACCTGGGCCAGGAACAGGCCCTGGCTGGTGACGAAGCTGGTGAGGAAGACCGGGGCGGTGCCGGCCACGGTGGCCGTCAGGGTCCGGGCCAGCAGCAGCTCGTTCCAGCTGAAGATGAACGCGATCAGCGCGGTGGCGGCGATCCCGGGCAGCGCGACGGGGGCGACCACCCGGCGCAGCGTGGTGACCAGGCCCGCGCCGTCCAGGGCTGCGGCCTCGAGCATCTCCGTCGGCACCTCGGCCAGGAACGAACGCATCATCCACACCGCGATCGGCAGGTTCATCGCGGTGTACAGCAGGATCAGCAGGTTGATGTTGTCCAGCGTGCCGGTCCGGGTGGCGAACAGGTACAGCGGCAGCAGTCCGGCCACGACGGGCAGGAACCGGGTGGACAGGAAGAAGAACATCACGTCCCGCCACCTCTCCACCGGCTTGATCGACAGCGCGTACGCCGCGGGGAAGGCCAGGAGCAGCACCAGCAGCGTGGAGACGACCGAGGCGGTGAGGGAGTTGATCAGCGGCGGCCACGGGCTGGCACCGCTGTTCGCACCGAAGAAGTTCCGGTAGCCGTCCAGGGTCAGGCCGGCGGCCACGGACGGCGGGTTGGTGGCGGCGTCGGTCTCGGAGTGGAAGGACGTCAGCACCATCCACAGCACGGGCAGGACGAACAGGAACCCGACGGCCCAGGCCAGCACCCCCCACAGCGGATTGTCGCGGCGCTCCACCCCCCGCCCTCGGCGGTGGGCCCTCAGGGAGCTGGACGCCGCGGCCGGGTTCGCGGTCGTGCGGTCGGGGAGGCCGGTGCTCGCGGCGTCGGTGGTGGACATCAGTTCTCCTCGTCGAAGAGCGACGACACGGTGCGCAGCGCGAAGGTCGCGATGGCGATGGTCCCGATCACGACGACGACGCCCTGCGCCGACGCCAGCCCGTAGTCCTGGGCGGAGAAGAACGTCTGGTAGATCGTGTAGGGGAGGTTCGCCGTCCCCAGCGCCCCGGAGGTCATGGTGAAGACCGCGTCGAAGTTCTGGACGATGTAGATGCTCCCCAGCAGCGCCCCCAGCTCCAGGTAGCGGCGCAGGTGCGGGAAGGTGATGTAGCGGAAGATCTGGAACGCACCGGCGCCGTCCATCCGGGCGGCCTCCACGGCGTCCAGCGGTCGGCTCTGCAGCCCCGCCAGCAGGATGAGCATCATGAACGGCGTCCACTGCCAGATCAGCGACGCCTCGATCGAGACCAGCGGAAACCGGGTCAGCCAGGCAACCTGTGGCGGGCTGTCGCTGCCGAACAGCCCCCACACCCAGGTCAGCACGCCGTTGAACAGCCCGTATGAGGGGTTGAGCAGGGCGTGCTTCCACAGCAGCGCGGCGGCCACGGGGACGACGAGGAAGGGTGCGATGAGCATCGTGCGCACCGCGCCGCGGCCGAAGAACTTCCGGTCGAGCAGCAGGGCCAGCAGCAGGCCGAGCACCAGGCTCACGAGGACCACGACGACCGTCAGCACGATCGTGGTGATGACCGAGGTGCGGAGCTGGGCGTTGGAGAAGATCTCCACGTAGTTGTCGAAGCCGGTGAAGCCCCGCTCGGTGGGGTAGAGCGCTTCCCAGTTCATGAACGAGACGACCAGCGTGACGACGAACGGCAGCTGGGTGAGGATGATCGTGAACACCAGCGCCGGCAGCAGCGGAAGGCGCCGCGCCCAGGCCTTCTTCCGCGCCCGGGCCACCTCGCCCTGCGGCGGCTGGTACACGGTGCGCTGTGCGGCGGTGGTCGCTGTGACCGCGTCCGTGGCAGAGCTCATCAGGGCCTTCCTTCCCGGTGCCCCGCCCCCGCGCGCGCACGCGGGGGGCGGGGCGTCCGTGGACCGCTGGGACGGGTTACTGGTTCTGGTACCGCTCGGTGACCGTCTGGGCGATGGGCTCGCACTGCGCGAGCGCCTCGGGCACCGTCATCTGGCCGGCGATGGCCGAGCTCACGAACTCCGAGCACCGGGTGCCCACGTCGGCGAACTCCGGGATGGCGACGAACTGGATCCCGGGAGCCGGACGCGGCTGGACGCCCGGGTCCGTGGGCTGCGCGGCGCTGATGGCCGCCTCGGTGGCCTCCCAGAACGGGCCCGCCGACTGCTGGTAGTCGGGGTTCTCGTAGGTCGAGGCGCGCTTGCCGGCGGGCACCTGCGGCCAGCCGAGCTGCTCACCCACCAGCTCCTCGTACTCCTGGGAGGAGGCCCAGGAGATGAACTCCCAGGCGGCGTCCTTCGCGTCGCTGGCCTGCTGGACGCCGAACGCCCAGCTGTACAGCCAGCCGGAGGACTCCGTCTCGCGCACGGGCGCCGGCGCGTACCCGACCTTGCCGGCGACCGGCGAGCCCTCGGCCTCCACCGAGCCCGCCGCGGAGGTGGCGTCGTACCACATCGCCGTCCCGCCCTGGGTGAAGCTGTTCAGGCACTCGGTGAAGCCGGCCTGCGCGGCGCCGGGCTCACCGTGCTGCGTCACCAGGTCGACGTAGAACTGCGTGGCCTCGGTGAACTCGGGGGAGGTGACCTGGGTGTTCCAGTCCTCGTCCCACCAGGTGCCGCCGAAGGTGTTGACCACGGTAGTGAGCGGGGCGAAGACCTGGCCCCAGCCGGGGAGGCCGCGCAGGCAGATGCCCTTCATGCCGGGCTGCACGCCGTCCACCTGGGCCGCGAGCTGGGCGACCTCGTCCCACGTCGGGTTCTCCGGCATGGTCAGGCCGGCCTGCTCGAACACGTCCGTGCGGTACATGAGGAACGAGGACTCCCCGTAGAACGGCTCGGCGTAGACGCTGCCGTCCTCGCCGGTCAGCCCCTCGGCGATCGGCGGCAGGATGTCGTCCTGGTCGAACTCCGCGTCCTCGGCGATGTAGTCGTCCAGGCTCGCCAGCCACTCGTTGGTGGAGAAGAACGGCACCTCGTAGGCGGAGATGGTCGCGACGTCGAACTGGCCGGCCTGCGCGGCGAAGTCCTGGGCGATGCGGTCGCGGACGTCGTTCTCCGGCAGCACCGTGAAGTTGACGTCGATGCCGGTCTCGGCCGTGAAGTGCTCCTCCGTCAGCGCCTGCAGGTCCTCCATCTGCGGGTTGTTGACCATGATGACGTCGATCGACTGGCCCCCGCCGTCCTCGCCACCGCCACCCCCGCCGCCACCGCCGGCGCCGGAACAGGCGGCGGTCATCAGGGCCGTGGCTGCCGCCACGGCGCCCACAGCGCCAGCACGTCGTCGTGCTCTCATGGGTAGGTCCCTCTCTGGGTCGGCCGGACCGGGGGCTCCCGGACCGGACAGCTGGGTCATCGCAGCAGCGAGCTGGTCTGCTGCGGACGTCGTGGGGCGAGCTCCCCGGAGCCGCGCTCGATGAGCCGCACGGGCAGCTCGACGTGGCGCGGGGGCCCGCTGTGGCCGTCGATGCGGTCGAAGAGCAGGGACGCCGCGCGGGCCGCCATGGCCTCGACGTCCTGCTCGAGCACGGTCAGGCCGGGCGACAGCGCGTCGGCGCCGGCCAGGTCGTCGACCGCGGCCACCGCGAGGTCTCGCCGGCCGAGCGCCGACACCGCCGACAGCAGGCCCATGGTCGTGCGGGCCACGCCGGACAGGACCGCGGTGGCGCCGGCGTGCTGGCCGAGCACCGCCAGCGCGCGCTCGCGCACCCCGGTGGGGTCGTACCCGAGCCAGGCGGCCGCCGGCTCCAGGCCGGCGGCGCGCATCGCCTGCTCGTAGCCGTCGCGCCGCTGGACGACCGTCAGCGCCGCCGGGCCGCTGCCGACGAACAGGACGCGCTCGTGGCCGCGGGCCAGCAGGTGCTCGGTGAGCCGGCGCCCGGTCGCGGCGTTGTCGATGCCGACGGTGTCGGCGACGGCGCTGGGGCCGGGCACGTCGACCTGGACCAGCGGCACCTCGCGGGCGACGTCGTCCAGGTGGCCCTGTGGGGCGCCGCTGGTGCCGGTGCCGACCACGAGGCCCGCCACGCCCCTGCTCATCAGGGACTCGACGGCCTCCTCCTCCGAGCGGCCGCTGCCGGCGCAGGTGATGAGGACGCCGTGCCCGCGCTCGTGAGCCGCCTGCTCGACCACCGAGACGATCCGGCCGAAGAAGGGGATCGTGAAGTCCTCCACCGCCAGGCCGATCGCCTCCGAGCGGCCCCGGCGCAGCGACCGGGCCTGGCGGTTGACGGAGTAGCCCAGGGCACCGGCGGCCGCGCGCACCCGGGCGGCGAGCTCCTCGCTGACGCCGGCACCGCCGTGCAGCACCCGCGAAGCGGTGGACGGGCTGACCCCGGAGCGGGCCGCGACGTGGGCCAGGGTCGTGCGCGCTCGCGGTGCCACAGCAGCCCTCCTCCTCCGACGTCGTCGTCGTGCGGTGGGAGGAGTCTGGAGCGGCCCTGCAAACGCTGTCAACGGTCCTGACGACGTTTGCAGATCACGAAGTGATCACGGCCGGTCCGCGACCAGGTCCTCCAGCGTCGCGCGCGCCCCGCGGGCGTGCAGGGAGTCCAGCGCCCACCCGTAGGCGGCCGTGAAGCGCTCGTCGTCGACGAGGTCGCCGAACAGGCTGCGGTCGGCCAGGAAGGCCAGCGGGTCCTGCGCCTGGTGCTCGGCGAGGGCCTGCAGGCGCTCGCCGAGCCGGTCGACGACGCGGATCGGCTCCCCCTGCTCGTCGACGCCCTCGGCGTAGCGCGCCCAGCTGGCGACGACCGCCGCGCTGCGGTGGACGTCGCCGCCGGAGGCGAGCTGGGCGCGCACCACCGGCAGCAGCCACTTGGGGATGCGGTCGGAGCTGTCCGCGCACAGCCGGGCCACGGTGTCGCGCACCTCCGGGTTGGCGAAGCGCTCCAGGAGGGTGTCCTTGTAGTCCTCCAGGTCGACGCCGGGCACCGGCTCGAGCGTCGGCGTGGCCTCGTGGTCCATGTAGGCGCGCAGGAAGCGGGCCCACAGGGGGTCCTGGCAGGCCTCGTGCACGAGCCGGTACCCGGCCAGGTGCGCGAAGTAGCACAGCGCCTGGTGGCTGGCGTTGAGCAGCCGCAGCTTCATCAGCTCGTAGGGCTCGACGTGCTCGACGACCTGCACCCCGGCGTCCTCCAGGGGCGGGCGGCCGGCGGTGAAGCGGTCCTCCACGACCCACTGGGTGAACGGCTCGCAGACCACCGGCCACGCGTCGTCGATGCCGAACCGGTCGCGGACCAGCGCGACGTCCTCCGGGGTCGTCTGCGGGGTGATCCGGTCGACCATGGCGTTGGGGAAGGCCACCTCGGCCTCGACCCAGGCGCCCAGCTCCGGGTCGCGCAGGCGCGCGAAGGTGGTGAAGGCCAGCCGGGCCAGGTCGCCGTTGCCCTGGAGGTTGTCGCACGACATGACGGTGAACGGGACGACGCCCCGCGCCCGGCGCCGCGCCAGCGCCTCGGTGACCAGCCCGAAGGTGGACGTCATCACGGCCCCGGGCGCGAGGTCGCGCTGCACCTCCGGGGCGGAGGCGTCGAAGACGCCGGTCACCGGGTCGATGCTGTAGCCGCCCTCGGTGACGGTCAGCGAGACGATCCGGGTCGCCGGGTCGGCCATCTTCTCCACGACGGCCTCGGGGTCGTCGGGCGCGAGGAGGTACTCGGTGATCGAGCCGACCACCCGCGGCTCCAGCGCGCCGTCGGGGTGCTTGAGCACGAGCGTGTACAGCCCGTCCTGGGCGGCGAGGGCGTCGCGCATCCGGGCGTCGCCCGGCAGGACGCCGACCCCGCAGATCCCCCAGTCCAGGGCCTGTCCCTGGCTCATCAGCCGGTCCAGGTACATGGCCTGGTGGGCGCGGTGGAAACCGCCGACCCCCAGGTGGACGATGCCGGTGGTCACCGCCGACCGGTCGTAGGCGGGGACCGGCACCTCGGCGCCGATCGAGGTCAGCGCGTCGTCGTTGAGCTGCTGCATCCGCCCATCCTGCCGCTCGGCCCCCCGAGCGCGGGCGGGGCGTGCGCAGGAGGCGTCAGGGCGCGACCGGCTCCAGCACCTCCAGGCCCCCCAGGTGGGGCCGCAGCGCCGCGGGCACGACCACGGAGCCGTCCTCGCGCTGGTGGTTCTCCAGGATCGCCACGAGCCAGCGCGTGGTGGCCAGCGTGCCGTTCAGCGTGGCGACGGGGCGGTTGGCGCCGTCCGGCCCCTTCTCCCGCACGCCCAGGCGGCGCGCTTGGAACGTCGTGCAGTTCGACGTCGAGGTCAGCTCGCGGTAGCGCCCCTGCGAAGGCACCCACGCCTCGCAGTCGTACTTGCGGGCGGCCGAGGAGCCCAGGTCGCCGGCGGCGACGTCGATCACCCGGTAGGGCACCTCGACGGCGGCCAGCAGGTCCTCCTCCCAGGCCAGGAGCCGCTCGTGCTCGGCGGCGGCGTCCTCGGCGGTGCAGTAGGAGAACATCTCCACCTTGTGGAACTGGTGCACCCGCATGATGCCGCGGGTGTCGCGGCCGTAGGAGCCCGCCTCGCGGCGGTAGCAGGCCGACCAGCCCGCGTAGCGCAGCGGCCCGGCCGACAGGTCGAGCACCTCGTCGGCGTGGTAGCCGGCGAGCGCCACCTCCGAGGTGCCGACCAGGTACAGGTCGTCGGCCTCCAGCCGGTACACCTCGTCGGCGTGCGCGCCGAGGAAGCCGGTGCCCGCCATCACCTCCGGCTTGACCAGCGTCGGGGTGATCATCAGCGTGAAGCCGGCGGCGACGGCGCGCTCGACGGCGAGGTTGAGCAGCGCCAGCTCCAGGCGGGCGCCGACGCCGGTGAGGAAGTAGAAGCGCGAGCCGGAGACCTTGGCCCCGCGCTCGGTGTCGATGGCCCGCAGCAGCTCGCCGAGCTCCTGGTGGTCGCGGGCGGGGAAGCCGAGCTCCCTCGGCGTCCCGACCTCGCGCATCACCACGTAGTCGTCCTCGCCGCCGGGCGGGACGCCGTCCGCCACGACGTTGGCGATCGAGCGGATCAGCGCGTCGAAGGCCGCGCCCTGCTCGTCGGCCTCCGCGGCCGCGGCGCGGGCCTCCTCGGCCAGGCCCCGCGCGCGGCCCAGGAGCTCCTGCTTGTCGTCGCCCTTCGCGGAGGCGACCTGCTTGCCCAGCGCCTTCTGGTCGGCCCGCAGCCGCTCCGCGCGCGTCATCGCCGCCCGGCGCGCGGTGTCGGCCGCCAGGACGGCGTCCACCACCGACTCGTCCGCCCCGCGGGCGCGCTGGCTGGCGCGCACCGCCTCGGGGTCCTCCCGCAGCTGCCTCACGTCGATCACGACCGCCCACAGTAGCCGCTGGGAGCCGCCGGGGGCCGCTGCGAGTGCTGGCGGCGGGCGCGGCCGGTACCGTTCGGAAGTGACGACCCCTGACCTGATCATCCTGGTGGTGGCCCTGCTGGCCGTCGTGGCGGCCGTCGTGGCGGTGACGCTGGTGATGCAGGTGCGCGCGGCGGTCGGCCGTCGCTCCCGGCCCGGGGCCGACCCGGAGTCGCAGGAGCCGGTGGTCGCCGAGCCCGCCGACCGGCCGCTGCCCGCCGTGGTGATCAACCCCAGCAAGTTCGCCGACGTCGAGCCGCTGCGCGCGCAGATCATCCGGGCCTGCCGCGAGCTCGGCTGGGCCGACCCGCTGTGGCTGGAGACCACCGTCGACGACCCGGGGATCGGCCAGACCCGCGAGGCCCTGGAGGCCGGTGCCGACCTGGTGGCCGCGTGCGGGGGCGACGGCACGGTGCGCTGCGTCGCCCAGGTGCTCGCCGGCACCGGCACGGCCCTCGGCCTCGTGCCGGCCGGCACGGGCAACCTGCTGGCCCGCAACCTCGACTTCGCCATCTCGCGCGCCGCGGAGATCTCCGCCGACGACGTGGGCGAGGCGATGCGGGTCGCCCTCACCGGCGACGACCGGCGCATCGACGTCGGCTGGGTGACCGTCGTCGGCGCGGACGGGGAGGAGCACGAGCGGCCCGAGGAGCGCGCCTTCCTCGTGATGGCCGGGATGGGCTTCGACGCCGCGGTGATGGCCAGCGTGCCGGAGAAGCTGAAGGCCAAGGTCGGCCCGATCGCCTACTTCGTCTCCGGGGCGCGCGAGCTGCGCGGCCACCGCACCCGGGTGCGCATCGACGTCGACGGCGAGAGCCACTCCCGCCGGGTGCGCACGGTCGTGGTGGGCAACGTCGGCAAGCTGCAGGGCGGCCTGACCCTCATGCCCGACGCCGAGGTCGACGACGGCTACCTCGACGCGATCTCGATGGGGCCGCGGGGGCTGATCGGCTGGGTCGACATCGCCGGGCGCCTGATCACCCGCCGCGGCCGCCCGGACGGGCGGATGGACCACTGGCGCGGGCGGGAGATCGTGCTGACCGCCGACACCCCGCAGCCCGCGCAGCTGGACGGCGACCCGGTGGGCGACGCGAAGCAGCTGCGGCTGCGGGTCGACGAGCGCGCCCTCGTCGTCCGCGTGGCCGCGGGGGCGCCCCGCTCGGCCGCGAGCGCCTGATCAGCCCTCGGGCCGTGGGCGGGCAGCCCTCCACTCGGCGTTGAGGACCCCTCCCAGCAGCACCACGAGGCTGGCCGCCCAGGCCAGGAGCATCAGGGCCAGGGCGGTGCCGATGAACCGCCCCGCGGCCTGGACGGCGGCTGGGCCGCCCTCCACGTCGGGCGAGGCGGAGCCGCCCGCGTCCACGTACACCCGGAACCCGGCGAGGAGGACGACGAGGGCGCCGGTGGCCACCACGGCACCGGGCACGGAGTCGCGCCAGGAGGTCTCCGCCTGCTGGCCCGCCTGGTAGAGCCAGACCAGGAGGGCCGCGCACACGAGGAGGACGAAGGGCCAGCGTCCGAGCGACCAGGTCGCCTCGAAGGCGCTGCCCCACCCGAGCCGGTCGGCCAACCAGCGCCCGCCGCCCAGCAGCGGCCCCACGACGACGACACCGAGCACGGCGGTGACGACGCCCACGGCGGCGACCGTCAGGGCCAGCGCCAGGCCCCACAGGCGCACGAGCCCGCGGCGGTCCTCCACCTGGTAGGCGTCCCCCAGCGCGCGCATCGCCGACCGGAAGGCCCGGCTGCCCAGGAACAGCGCCCCGGCGAGGCCGCCCAGGGCCGTCCCCACCTGCTGCTGCTGCAGCAGCTCCTCCAGGAGCGGCACCGCGGCGTCGTCCGCGAGGTCGGGGCCGAGGACCGCCTCCACCGCCCCGGTGAGCGCCTGCTCCATGCGCTGGACGGACCCCTCGCCCAGGAGGCCGCCGACCAGGCCGAGGCTGGCGCCGAGCGCGGTGACCAGCGGCACCAGCGACAGGACGAGGTAGTAGGCCATCTCGGCCGCGAGGCCCGGCACGCGCACCGCGCTGAAGCGGTGAGCGGCCCTCACGACCACGGCGCCCACCCGGCGTCCGCGGACCTCCAGCGGCAGCGCCTCGACCCGGTGCTCCGCCCCCCGCAGCGCGGCCCGGACCTGCTCGGCGCGGCGGACGAGGGCCGCCCGGCGCCCGGGCAGGCCTACCCGCCCTCGCCCGACCGCAGCCGGGCGAGCCAGTCGCGGGCGGCCGTGAAGTCGGCGTCGGAGGTGCCGGGCGCGGCGACCGGCGCGGCGCCGTCGGCGCGCGGGTAGGAGCCGAGGAAGCGCAGCGAGGCGCACACGCGGCGCAGGCCCATCAGGGCCTCCCCCACCCGCGGGTCGGCCACGTGGCCCTCGCAGTCGATGGAGAACGTGTAGCGGCCCAGCTCGGTGCCCACCGGGCGCGACTCGATCCGGGTCAGGTTCACCCCGCGGGCCGCGAACTGCTCCAGCAGCTCCAGCAGGGCGCCCGTGCGGTCCTGCGCCAGGGAGGCGGCCAGCGTCGTCTTGTCGGCGCCGGTGGGAGCGGGCAGCCGGCCCGGGCGCGAGACCACGACGAACCGGGTGACCGCCGAGGCGTTGTCGCCGACCCCCTCGGCCAGCACCTGCAGGCCCCACGCGGCCGCGGCGGCGTCGGCGCACAGCACCGCCTCGTACGCGGCCTCCCCCGAGGCGACCGCCTGCGCCGCGGCGGCGGTGGACAGGGCCGGGACGGCGAGCGCGGCCGGCAGGTGGGCGGCCAGCCACCCGCGGCACTGGGCCAGGGCATGGGGGTGGCTGCCCACCCGCGCGACGGCGGCCAGGGCGGTGCCCGGGCGCGCGGCCAGCACGAACGCCACCGGCACCAGCACCTCGCCCACCACGACGAGGGGTTCGCCGGCGCCCAGGGCGTCCAGGGTGGCGCTGACGCCGCCCTCGACGGAGTTCTCGATCGGCACCACCGCGGCGTCCACCGCTCCACCGCGGACGGCGTCCAGCGCGGCGTCGACGCTGGCGAACGGCACCTGCTCGGCAGCACCGGACCCGGGCAGGCGCCGCAGCGCGGACTCGGTGAAGGTGCCCCGCGGGCCCAGGAACGCCAGGCGCTGCGGGCTGACGCGGTCGGGCGCCGGGGAGGTCACCGGCGCCACGCTAGCGGCTGCGGGTCGTCGAGCCGGTGGGGCTGCCGGTCGAGCCGCCGGTCGAGCCGCCACCCGAGCGGCGGGCGCGGCGACCACGCAGGCGCCGCACGCCCATCGCGACCGCGAGGTCGCGGTAGCGCCCCGCCCGCTGCACCCGCGAGCGCCAGCCCGCGGCCGCGGCGGGCGGCGGCAGCGCGCACGGCACCTCCTGGACGCGGCGGCCCGCGGCGAGCAGGTCGACCGCGAGCGCCGCCTCGACGGCGCCCCCGCGGGCCAGCGGGCGGGCGGCGTCCAGCGCGTCGCGGGTGAGGCAGCGCACGCGCGACAGCGGCGCGGACGGCGTCCAGCCGGTCGCCGCCGCGGTGGCGCGGCGGGCCAGCCCCGCGGCCCTCCGCCCGTCGCCGGGTCCCTCCGCGCTGCTCTCCGTGGAGCCGTCGGCCCCCTGCCGCGAGGGGACCGCGACCGCCAGGTCCACCGCCCCGGACAGCACCAGCGCCACCAGCGGCGCGGCGGCGGCGGCGCCCGCCCCCAGGTCGGCGTCCACGAGCAGCAGGGCGCGCGGCACGCGGCGCTGCCCGGCGTCCTCGCGCTGCTCCCACAGGGCCACCGCGCCGGCGCCGGTCTCCAGCGCCGCCGCCGGGCCGCGGGGGCGGCGGTGGCGCACCACGCGAGCACCGGCCGCCGCGGCCAGGGCGGCGGTGTCGTCGCGGCTGCCGTCGTCGACCACGACGACGACGTCGACGCCGGGCACCGCGCGCAGCGCCGCCACGGCGGCCGCGACCGTCGCGGCGTCCTCGCGCGCCCGCACGAGGGCCGCGACGCGACCGGGCACGGGGCGCGGGGGGTGGAGCGCCTGGACGGTCACGGCAGGAGGCTCAGCACGGGGCTCAGGACGGGCTCAGCGCAGGGTGAGCTGCCGGGAGACCACGCCGGCGCGGGCGCGCCGCTCGTCGGCGGTCAGCGGGGTGGTCACGGCCAGGGCCTCCTGCAGGCGGACGCCGAAGGAGGCCGCGGGCTCCTCGACGTCGTCGGCCCCCGTGCCGGGCGCCAGGTCCCACACCGGGACGAGCAGGCCGTGGGCCCGGAAGGCGCCCAGGTAGCGGCTGCCCGGCCCGAGGGCGGAGCGGCCGGCGGCGTGCAGGCGGGCCAGGGCGTCCAGCAGCGCCTGCTCCTCCTGCGGGAGGACCCAGCGCAGCAGGTCGCGCTCGCCGGTGCGGCACCAGTAGGCGCCCTCGACGCCCTGCAGGCGGGCGGTCGGCACGAGGGTGCTGCCGGCCTCCTCCAGCGCGGCGCGCGCGGTGGCGTCGGCGGCCCCGGGGTCGGGCAGCCAGAAGTCGAAGCCGTCGTGCACCTGGACGGGGAAGCCGGCGCCGGCGTCGAGGAGGTCCTGCAGGCGCGGGCCGGGGCCGGGCAGGCCCGCGGGCGGCAGCGGGGTGCCGGGCTCGGCGGCCAGGGCCCGCACCAGCGCGGCGGCGACGTCGCGGCTGGCGTCCCCGGAGCTGACCGGTGACTGCAGCCCGAGCAGCACGGAGCCGTCGGCGCGGCGCAGGGCCGGCGCGGCCATCGGCAGCACGGTGGCGACGGTCACCTGCAGGCCAGCCGGGACGCCGTGCTCGGCGGCGCCCTCGGACGTGCGGACGACGGCCGTCGCGGCGGGCACGACCTCGCGCATCGCCACCCAGTCGACCTCGCCGGCCAGGCCCTCGAAGGGGCGCAGCACCAGCGCGGTGGCCTCGGCCGCCGCGCGGCGGCCGTGGCAGACCTTGTAGCGCTTGCCCGAGCCGCAGGGGCAGGGCTGCCGCGGGGAGACGACGGGGACCGCCGCGGTGCTCGGGGCGGTCGAGGGGCTGGCCGGGGCGCTCACCGCCCCACTGTCCCACGGCGGGCGCGGCGCGGTGGGGGCGGTGGACGCATGCTCCCGGTGTCAGGCAGGGTCGAGCGCGGTCAGGCGGTGCGGGGCAGGGCGACGGGCTCGGCGCCCGCCGGGGCGGCCTGCGCCGGAGCACCGGCGGCGCCGGTCACCTCGACGGTCGCGATGTCGGCCCAGACGGTGCGGCGGCCGGAGGGGTCGGTGTCCGAGCCCCAGTCGCAGGACAGCGCCTCGACGATGCGCAGGCCGCGACCGGTGGTCGCGGTGGACGACGCGTCGCGGGGGGCGAGCGCACCGCCTCCGCCGTCGACGACCTCGACGCGGACGGCGTCCGGGCCCACCGACCAGCGCAGGATGAGGTCGCCCTCGCCCAGCGGCGCGGCGTGGCGCACGGCGTTGCCCAGCAGCTCGGAGACGACGACCGCGATAGCGTCCACGACCGCGGCCACCGCGGGGTCGACGGGGTCGGTGCTCAGGTCGCGCACGAGCGCGCGGCGGGCGTGCGACACCGCCCCCGCCTGGTGGGGCAGGAGGACCGAGGAGCAGCCGGTCGCCGCGGGCGCCTGCAGGAGGGCTGGCCCGTGCGGGGTGGACTGCACGCGGGACCCCCTCGGTGGTGCGCACTCGCTGACGGGATACGGGTACCCGACCTGGATCCCCGTGAAACATCACGTCGTGGTCACGGTCGCACCGGGTCGCCGCCGTGCGGCGGCGCGCGCCCCGCCGCCGCTGCGTGGCGCGCACGTGAACATCAGGTCAACGTCCGATCTCCGGGGCTCCGCGCTCTTCGCAGCGCCCGCTCCGCGTGCGACCGTCGGGCGATGGAGACCCACGTGAGCGACTGGTACGCGCGACGCACCAGCCGGGCCGGCGACTGGCCCCTGGTGGCGATGGAGGCCTGCAAGGCCGACACCCGGGTGAGCGTGGTGCTGCCCGCCCTGGACGAGGAGGCCACGGTCGGCGCGGTCGTGGCGATGGTCGTCGACCTCGCCGAGCGCACCGGCCTGGTGGACGAGGTGGTGGTGATGGACTCCGGGTCCAGCGACGCCACCGCCCGCGTCGCCGCCGACGCTGGCGCGGTCGTCCACCACCGCGACGACGTCCTGCCCGAGGTCGGCTCCTACCCCGGCAAGGGCGAGGTGCTCTGGAAGTCCCTGGCCGTGACCAGCGGCGACGTCGTCGCGTTCATCGACTCCGACCTCACCGACCCCCACCCGGCGCTGATCACCGGGCTGCTCGGCCCCCTGCTGTGCCAGCCGGCCGTCCAGCTCGTCAAGGGCTGCTACGACCGGCCGCTGGCCGGGGTGGACTCCACCTCCGGTGGCCGGGTGACCGAGCTCGTGGCCCGCCCGCTGCTCAGCCGCTTCGCCCCCGACCTGGCCGGCGTCGTCCAGCCGCTGTCCGGGGAGTACGCCGGGCGCCGCTCGCTGCTGGAGCGCCTGCCGTTCGTCTCCGGCTACGGCGTGGAGGTCGGGATGCTGCTCGACGCCCTGCGCCTGGAGGGGCTCGACGCCCTGGCGCAGGTGGACCTCGGGCACCGGGCGCACCGCAACCAGAGCACCGCGGCGCTGGGCCGGATGGCCGCGCAGGTGATGGCCACGGTGCTCTCCCGCTCGACGCCGGTGCACGACCCCGACGCCCTGGCGGGGACGCTCACGCAGTTCGTGCGCGACGGCTCCGGGGCCTGGGCGCCGACCGACCGCGACGTCTCCCTGCACGAGCGGCCGCCGATGGTCACCGTGCCGGGCTACCTGGCGCGGGGCGGCGCAGAGGGCCGGGCGCTGGTGGGCTGAGCCCTCAGGCGGTCCACTGCTCCCAGGTCAGGGTCCAGTCGCCCAGGCCGTTGGTCAGCTCCAGGCGGCGGTCGGTGCCGACCACCTCCACGACGTCCCCGCGCAGGGACAGGTCGTAGAACCACTTCGCGTCCTCGTCGGAGGCGTTGATGCAGCCGTGGCTGACGTTCGCGCGTCCCTGGCTGGGCACCGACCACGGGGCCCCGTGCACGAACTCCCCGGAGTCGGCGATGCGCGTGGCCCACTTGACCTGCGTCTCGTAGTCCAGGCCCACGGTCGCGCCGTCCATGAGGTAGTCGGCGTGCTTCTGCGAGACCAGGTGCACGCCCGAGCGCGTGACGAAGGCGGGGTCGGAGTCCTCGCGGCCGGTGGAGATCGGCATCGTCCTCACGACCCGGCCGTTGACCCGCGTCGTCATCTGGTGGGTGTCGGCGTCCGCGACGGACACGTGCGCGTCGCCCACGGTGAACGTGATGTCGCGGTCCTCCGCGCCCCAGCGGCCCTCCCCGAGCTGGAAGCGGGTCAGCGGCACCTGGACGCGCACCTGCGTGCCGCTGGGCCAGTGCTCGCGCGGGCGCCAGTGGACGCTGTCGTCGGCGATCCACCGCCAGGCGCCCTCGATGCCGTCGACGCCCTCGAGCACGATCGCGTCGGTCAGCGCCTGCCGCTGGTCGGCGGGCACGGGCGCGGTGAGCAGGACGACGACGGGCATGCCGACGCCGACCGTCTCGCCGTCCAGCGGCATGAGCTTGGCGCGCGCGGCGGCGTCCTCCCCGACGACGGTGAAGGCGAGCTCGCCGGTCGCCGCCGCGCCGTCCCCGTTCCGCGCGCGCGCCGTGGCGGTGTAGGCCGTGCCGAGCTGCAGCGGGGCGGGCGGCACCCACGCCGCGCCGTCGGCGGTCAGCGGCAGCACGGCGCCGTCGGGGTCGGTCACCTCCACGGCGTCCAGCTCACCGCCGGTCACCCGGACCACGAGGCGGGGCCGCGTGCTGGTCGGGGTCGCGGGGTCACCGGACTCCAGGGCCACGGCGACCTGCGCCGGCGCGGCCGCGGGGGCGGACGACGCGGGCGGGGCGGTCTGCGGGCCTTCGGGGCTGCACGCGGCCAGCGCCGCGCTCCCGAGGCCGGCCGCCCCGAGCAGCAGGAAGCTCCGCCGCGTCGACCCGCTCGCGCTCACAGCGCCTCCTCCGGGCCCCTCGGGCCGTGCTGGGCCCCGTGCGGAGGCCGTCCTCCCCGCTCAGCGCTCACAGCACCCGGGGAGATTCCGCCCCGTCGCCGACCAGGGGCCGGCCGGCGTCGGCCCACGCTCCCATGCCACCGTCCACGACGACGGCGTCCACGCCGTTGGCGCTCAACCACGCCGCGGCGCGCGCCGCGCGCCCACCGGCGCGGCACAGCACGTGCAGCTCGGCGTCGGCCGGCAGCTCGCCCAGACGGGCGGGCAGGTCGCCCAGCGGCACGTGCAGCGCGCCCGGGGCGTGGCCGGCGGCCCACTCGTCGTCCTCGCGGACGTCGAGGAGGACGGCGTCCTGCGGGACCCCGGTCACCGGGACTGACTGCACGGGCTCGCTCACGGGTCCTCCTCGCCTGGGGCCGCCGCGGGCGCGGGGCCGGCCCCCATCCTCCCAGCACCGCGGCCCGGCCGGGCTCAGGCGGGCGGGCCGCCCGTGGTCCCGGCCGCGTCCGAGCGCCGGGCGCGCACGAGCGCCAGCTCCGCGTCGTCGGGCGCGGCGTCGTCGGGCGCGGCGTCGTCGGGCGCGGCGTCGTCGGGCGCGGCGTCGTCGGGCTCGGCGTCGTCGGGCTCGGCGTCGTCGGGCGCGGCGTCCTGGTCCCCCGCCGCGACCGCCCCGTCGTCCTCGACCGCCCCGTCGCCCTCGGCGCCCGCCTCGGGGAGCTCCTCGACCCGGATGCGGGCGGCGCGGCGTCCGTCGACCTCCAGGACCGTGAACCGCCGGCCCAGGGCCTCGACCTCGTCACCGGCCTCGGGGATCCTCCCCAGCTCGGTCATCACGAAGCCCGCCAGCGTCTCGTACGGCCCCTCGGGCAGGTCCAGGCCCGTGGCGTCGGCCACCTCGTCGCGGTGCAGCAGCCCGTCGACCTCCACGACGCCGTCGTGGGCGTCGGCGGCGTGGGCGGCGCCGTCCTCGTCGTACTCGTCCTCGATCTCGCCCACGAGCTCCTCGACGAGGTCCTCCAGGGTGACGATGCCGTCCGTGCCGCCGTACTCGTCGACGACGACCGCGAGGTGGCGGCCGCTGCGGCGCATCTCCGACAGCGCGGGCAGCAGCGTCTTGCTGCCCGGGAGCATCGCCACCGGCCGGGCGTGGTCGCCGACCGTGCCGCCGGTGCCGTGGCGCGCGGCGCTGAGCAGGTCGCGCACGTGGACGAAGCCCAGGACGTCGTCCGCGGACTCCCCGGTGACCGGGTAGCGCGAGTGCGGCTGGTCCTCCACGGCCGTCGCGGCGTCGTCCACCCCGAGCGCGGCGGGCAGGAAGTCGACCTCGGTGCGCGGCACCATCACCTCGCTGAGGCGGCGGTCCGCGGCGTCGAAGACGTCGTCGATCATCCGGCGCTCCTCGGCCCCGAGCTGCCCGTGGCTGCTGACCATGTCGCGCAGCTCCTCCTCGCTGACCTCCTCGCGGTCGGCGTTCGGGTCGAGGCCGAGGAGGCGCACCACGACGTTCGTGGAGATCCCCAGCAGCCAGACCACGGGACGGGTGAGGCCGGCGAGGCGGTCCAGCACCGGGGCGACGAGCAGGGAGACGCCCTCCGCGCGCTGCAGGGCCAGCCGCTTGGGCACCAGCTCCCCCAGCACGAGGGACAGGTAGGACACGAGCAGGGTGATCAGGACCAGCGCGACCGGCTGGGTGAAGCCCGCCGGCATGCCCACCAGCTCCAGCAGCGGCACCACGTGCACCACCAGGGTCGCGCCGCCGAAGCTCGAGGCCAGGAACCCGGCGAGGGTGACGCCGATCTGGACCGAGGACAGGAACCGGTTGGTGTCCCCCCGCAGCCGGGCCAGCGACGCGCCCCGCCGCCCCTTCGCCTCCAGCGAGCGCGCCTGGCTCTCGCGCAGGGACAGCACGGCCAGCTCCGACATCGAGAAGAACCCGCCGACGACGACGAAGACGATGACGAGCGCGACGGCGACCCAGGGACTCACGGGTGCGATCCTCCCAGCCGCGGGCTCAGCGCAGGAACCTGGACGTGCGGCGGTCCGCCAGCGGGGTGCCCCCGGTCTGGCAGGTGGCGCAGTACTGCAGCGAGCGGTCGGCGAAGGAGACCTCGCGCACGACGTCCCCGCACACCGGGCAGGCCTCCCCGGTGCGCCCGTGCACGGCCATGCCGGCGCGCTTGGCGTCCTTGAGGTCGGCGGCCGGGCGCCCGGCCGCCGTGGTCACCGCGCGGGTCAGGACGTCGCGCAGCGCCGTCCACAGGTGCTGCACCTGCTCGGGCTCCAGGCGGCCGGCCGGGGCGAACGGGGAGATCCGCGCGGCGTGCAGCACCTCGTCGCTGTAGGCGTTCCCCACCCCGGCCAGCACCGACTGGTCGCGCAGCAGGCCCTTGACCTGCTGGCGGGAGCCGGTCAGCAGCGCCTGCAGGGCCGCGACGTCGAAGGCCGGGTCGAGCGGGTCGGGGCCGAGGGAGGCGATGGCCGGCACCTGGGCGACGTCGCGCACCACGTGGACGGCGAGGCCCTTGCGGGTGCCGGCCTCGGTGAGGTCGAAGCCGGGCGTCGCGTCCGGGCCGCCGTCCGTCGCCGGCTGCACGAACCGCACCCGCAGCGCGAGCGGGCCCTTCCCCGGGCGGGCCGGGCGCTCGGGGACGGCGTCGTACCAGCGCAGCCAGCCCGCGCGGGCCAGGTGGACGACGAGGTGGACGCCGTCGACGTCCAGGTCGAGCCACTTGCCGTACCGGCGAACAGCCGTCACCGGTGAGCCGGCCAGCGCCTGCGGCGGCGGGTCGTAGGTCTTCAGGACGCTGATCGCGGCGACCTCGACCCCGGTGACGACGGCGCCGGTCAGGCGCTCGCGCAGGAAGGAGGCCAGGGCCTCGACCTCGGGCAGCTCGGGCACGCCGTCCAGCGTGGCACCGGTGGGCGCCCGGCGCGGCCCGCGCGGCCGCCCCTCCCCCATCCGGGCCCCTGCCGATCATGGAGCAGTCAGGGGTGGGAGAGGCCCCGCGCCCCTGACTGCTCCATGATCGGCGCGTGGGGACGGGAGCGGACGGCGGCCCCGGCCTCGCCCTGGCCTCCCGGCAGGGCCGCGCGCTGCTCGCGGCGACCGTCGCGGGCTCCGCGGTCGCCTTCCTGGACGCCAGCGTGGTCACCGTCGCCCTGCCGGCGATCGGCCGCGACCTGGACGCCGGCCTGGCGGTGCTGCAGTGGACGGTCAACGCCTACGCGCTCGCCCTGGCCTCGCTGATCCTGCTCGGGGGGTCGCTGGGCGACCGGTACGGGCGCCGGAGGGTGTTCACCACCGGGGTCGTGTGGTTCGCCCTGGCCTCCCTCGCGTGCGCCCTGGCGCCCACGGCCGAGCTGCTCGTGGCGGCGCGGGCGCTGCAGGGCGTCGGCGGGGCGCTGCTGACGCCCATGTCGCTGGCGCTGCTGCAGACCGTGCTGCGCGAGGAGGACCGCGCCCGGGCGATCGGCGTCTGGTCGGGGGCGACCACCCTGGCCACGGTGGCCGCGCCCCTCGTCGGCGGGGCGCTCGTGGCCCTGGACTGGCGCTGGGTCTTCGCGCTGAACCTCCCGCTGGCCGCGGCCACCGCCTGGCTCGCCCAGCGCCACGTGCCCGAGGTCCGCGGGGGCGGCGGCCGCACCGGCGGTGCGCCGCTCGACCTGGCGGGCGCGGCCCTGTGCGCGCTCGCCCTCGGCGCCCTCACCTGGGCGCTGACGGCGGCTCCCGCGCGGGGAGCCTCAGCCGCCGTGGTCACCGCCGGCGCCGTCGCGGTGGCCGCGGGCGCCGCCTTCGTGGCCCGCGAGCGGACGGCGCGCGCGCCCCTGGTGCCGCCGGCACTGTTCGCCGACCGCACGTTCACCACGACGAACGCCTACACGCTCGCGGTGTACGCGGCGCTGGCCGGAGCCGGTCTTCTGGTGACCCTGCAGCTGCAGGTCTCCCTGGGCTGGAGCGCCCTGGCGGCCGGGGCGGCGACCCTGCCCTCCTCGCTGCTGCTGGGGCTGCTGTCCGGGCGGGCGGGGGCCCTCGGGCAGCGGCTGGGCCCGCGGACGCCGCTCGTGGCCGGAGCGCTCGTGGCGGCCGCGGGGTTCGCGCTCCTGGCGCGCGCGGCTCCCGGCGGCACCTACGTCGTCGACGTGCTGCCCGGCGTCCTGCTGATGGGCCTGGGCCTGACCCTCCTCGTCGCACCGCTGACCGCCACCGTGCTGGCCGCCGCCCCCGCGGCCGCGGCGGGCGCGGCGTCCGGGGTGAACAACGCCGTGGCGCGCACCGCGGGCCTGCTGGCCGTCGCGGCGCTGCCGGCGCTGGCGGGGATCGAGGGGCGGGCGTACGCGGACCCGGCCGTCCTCACCCCCGGGTACCGGACGGCGGTGCTGCTGTGCGCTGCTCTGCTCGTGGTCGGCGCCGGCGTGGCGGCGACCCTGCCGGGCCGCCGGTCCTCACGCTGAGTCGCTCGCGGTCGACCCACCGTGAGGGCGCGAGGCGGGACATCGGAACGGCGTCCGCTTCGTCCCCTTTGTGATCTTGACCGTCCGTCCACCAGCCGGTCGAATGGTCGTGGCGGAGCGCTCCCGGGCGCGACCGCCGCGCACCCTCCGAGCGCGCCAGGGACCCCTCGCAGCGCCACCGCGCCGAGCCCCGCCGGAGGCCCCCGTGAGCCCTGCCCCGAGCCGCCTGAAGTTCGGCGTCCTGACCTTCCCGGTGCACCGGCCGACCCACAACCCGACCCTGCAGCTGGAGACCGACCTCGCGCTGGTCGAGCACTGCGACCGCCTCGGCTACGACGAGTTCTGGTTCGGCGAGCACCACTCCGGCGGCTGGCAGATCATCGGCTCCCCCGAGCTGATGATCGCCGCAGCGGCGCAGCGCACGCGCTCGATCCGCCTGGGCACCGGCGTCAGCACGCTGTCATACCACCACCCGCTGACCCTGCTCGACCGCATCATCCAGCTCGACCACCTCACCCGCGGCCGGCTGATCTTCGGGGTCGGCGCCGGGGCGCTCGCGCTGGACTCCTCGATGATCGGCCAGGACCCGATGCAGGCGCGCCGCCGGATGGAGGAGGCGCTGGAGGTCATCACCGAGCTGCTGCGCCTCGAGGGCCCGGTCAGCCGCACCACCGACTGGTTCACCCTCGCCGACGCGCAGCTGCACCTCGCGCCGTACAGCGAGGAGCTGGACCTGCGCGTCGCGGCGTTCAAGTCCCCCTCCGGGCCGCGCCTGGCCGGGCGCTTCGGCGCCGGGATGCTGCAGTTCGGCGCCGCCACCTCCATCGGCGGCGGGTCGGAGAACCCCATGACGACGGCCTGGGGGATCGCCGAGGAGCGCGCCGCGGAGTTCGGCCAGAGCCTCGACCGCCGCCGCTGGTCGGTGGTGAGCCCGGTGCACGTGGCCGAGACCGAGGAGCAGGCCCGCGCCGAGGTCCGCTGGGGGCTGGGCCACTACATCCGGTTCATGACGCAGGTCCTGCCGATGAACGTGCCGGTCGACCTCGACGACCTCGACGCCGTCATCGACGTCCTGGCCGCCGTGGGCCACATGGTCGTGGGCACGCCCGCCCAGGCCGTCGCCCACATCGAGGCGCTGCAGGAGGTCAGCGGCGGGTTCGGCACCTTCGTCATCGAGCACGGCGAGCTCGCCGACCCCGAGGCCTCGCGGCGCTCCTACGAGCTGTTCGCGCGCGAGGTGGTGCCGCACTTCACCGGCGCGACCCGGCCCCGCGTGGCCGCCTACGAGCGCGAGCTGGCCCACGACGGCCTCACCCGGCGCACGATGGCCGCGGCGCAGGCGCGGGCCGGGGTCGAGCACGCCGTGGAGCGCTCCGCCCGCCGCGCCGAGCGGGCCGGGCGATGACGGCCGGGGTCACCGTCGCGGCGTTCCGCGCCGTCCTCGGCCGCTTCGCCAGCGGGCTCGTCGTCGTGACGGCCACCGGCGCGGCCGGTCCGGTCGGCATGACGGTGCAGGCGCTGATGAGCCTGTCGCTGGACCCGCCGCTGGTCGCCCTCGGGGTCGACCGCCGCTCCGGGTCGTGGGCGCAGGTGCGCCCCGGCGACGCCCTGCGCCTGAACCTGCTGCGCGAGGACCAGGCCGGCCTGGCCCGCGCCTTCGGGCGCCCCGGCCCCCGCACCTTCGACCCGCTCGCCTGGCAGCTGGACGCCGGCCCGCCGCGGCTGCGCGCCGCGCACGCCTGGGTCGACGCGCGGCTGGAGCGCCAGCACGACGGCGGCGACCACCACCTGGCGGTCGCGGCCGTGGAGGGCCTGGAGGCCGGCACCGGCGAGCCGCTGCTGTTCCACCGCGGCCGCACCGGCGGGTTCGCGCCCGACGTCGTCATCCCCCTCCCCGCCCAGCCCGAGGAGGTGGTCGTGCGATGACCGCGCAGGTGCTGCTCTGCCTCGCGGTGGTGATCGCCGCGGCCCAGCTCGGCGGTGCGCTGTTCCGGCGCCTGGGCCAGCCGCCGGTGGTGGGGGAGGTGCTGGCCGGCATCGCGCTCGGCCCGAGCCTGCTCGGCGCGGTCGCCCCCGGCGCCTCCGCCGCCCTGCTGCCCGCTGCGGCGCAGCCGTTCCTGGACCTCGTGGCCCAGCTCGGCCTCGTCGTCTTCATGCTCCTGGTCGGCCTGGAGGTCGACCTGCGGGTGCTGCGCCAGCGCAGCCGCCTCGTCGCGGCGGTGGCCGGCGGGTCCCTCGCCCTGCCGGCCGCGCTGGGCGCGGGGCTGGCCCTGCTGCTGCTCGCCACCGGCGGCGCGCCGGACGGCGTCCCGCCCGCGGCCTTCGCGGTCTTCGTGGCGACCGCGCTGGCCGTCACCGCCTTCCCGGTGCTGGCCCGGATCCTGCGCGACCGCGGCCTGGCCGGCACCGAGCTCGGCGCGGTGGCCCTGGCCACGGCCGCCGTGACCGACGTCGTCGCGTGGACGGCGCTGGCGGTGGCGGTCTCCCTGGTCGCGGCCGCGGCGGCGTCCGCGGGCTCCGTGGTCGCCGGCCTGGTCGGGATCACCGCCGCGGTGCTGGGAGTCGTCCGCCCGCTCGTGGCGCTGGCCGCCCGGCGGGGGGTGCTCGACCGCGTCGACCCGCGCGCGCTGCTGGGACTGGTGCTGGCGGCAGCGCTGCTGGCGGCCTGGGCGACCTCGCAGGTCGGGCTGCACAGCGCCTTCGGGCCGTTCCTGCTCGGGCTCGCGCTGCCCCGGCACGCGGCGACGGTGGCGTCCCTGCAGACGCGCCTGTCCGACGTCAGCACGAGCCTGCTGCTGCCGCCGTTCTTCGTGGTCACCGGCCTCGGCGTCGACCTCGGCGACCTGCGCGGCCCCGAGCTCGCGCTGCTCGCCCTCGTCGTCGTGCTGGCGATCACCGGCAAGGTCGTCGGCGCTGCGGTGCCCGCCCGCCTGGCCGGCGCCCCGCGGCGCGACGCCGTCGCCCTGGGCGTGCTGCTGAGCACCCGGGGGCTCACCGAGCTCGTGGTGCTCGACGTCGGCCGCACCGCCGGGCTGATCGACGCCCGGCTGCACGGCGTCCTCGTGGCCACCGCCGTGATCACCACCGTCGCCACCGGCCCGCTGCTGGCCCTGGTCGAGCGCGGGCGCCCCGCGGTGCTCGTCCTGCCGCCGACCGACCTGCTCCCCCCGACCCCTCCCCCGCCCCGCACGCAAGCGCCACCCGTCGAGAGGACCCCCGCATGAGCACCGACACCGAGACCCCGACCACCCCGCCGGTCCGGCAGGCCCAGCAGGTCGACGTCGTCGTCCTGGGCAGCGGCATCGGGGGCAGCACGGTGGCCGCGATCCTCGCGCGCTCCGGGGTCTCCGTGGCCCTCGTCGACGGCGCGCGCCACCCGCGCTTCGCCCTCGGGGAGTCCACGATCGGCGAGACCTCGTTCCTCCTGCGCCAGCTCGCCGAGCGCTACGACGTCCCCGAGCTCGCGCACGTCTCCACCTCGCGCGGCCTCGGCGAGCACGTGAGCCGCCGCTGCGGCATCAAGCGCAACTTCGGCTTCGTCTACCAGCGCGAGGCGATGGAGCACGAGCCCTACGAGGTCACCCAGTGCAACGTCTCCGCCGGCCCGTTCGGCCCGGAGTCCCACCTCATGCGCGGGGACGTCGACGAGTACCTGTTCCACGCCGCCGTCCGCTACGGCGCCGTCGCCCGCGAGGGCGTCCGGGTCGAGCACGTGGACGTCCGCGCGGACGGCGTCCGGGTCGACCTGGCCGGCGGCGAGTCGTTCGAGGGCCAGTACGTCATCGACGCGACCGGGCGCACCTCGGTGCTGGCGAACCAGTTCGGGCTGCGCGAGGAGCCGTGCCGCTTCCGCACCGACTCCCGCACGATCTTCACGCACCTGCGCGGCGTGAAGCCCTACGACGAGGTGGACGCCCCCAGCGGCCAGCCCACCCCGTGGCACGAGGGCACGCTGCACCACCTCTTCGACGGCGGCTGGCTGTGGGTCATCCCCTTCGACAACCACGAGGGCTCCGAGTCCGACCTGGTGAGCGTCGGGCTCAGCCTCGACAACGCCCGCCACCCGCGCCGCGAGGGCGTGAGCGCCGAGCAGGAGTGGGCCGACTTCCTCGAGCGCTTCCCGAGCGTCGCGCGCCAGTTCGACGGCGCCGAGCCGGCCTTCCCGTGGATCTCCACCGGCCGCACGCAGTTCTCCTCCTCGCGCACCGTGGGCGACCGCTGGGTGCTCATGAGCCACGCCGCCGGGGCGATCGACGCCCTGTTCAGCCGCGGGATGGCCAACACCATGGCCGTCATCGAGGCGTTCGTGCCGAAGCTCCTCGCGGGCCTGGCCGACGGCGACCTCTCGGCGGAGCGCTTCGAGGCGATCGACGTCCTCAACCAGCGCATCCTCGACAACAACGACAAGCTCATCGCCGGCTCCTACATCGCCTTCCGGGACTTCGACCTGTGGCGCGCCTGGTCGAAGATGTGGTTCCTGGCCTGGAACCTCGGCGTCATCCGGATCGCGGGCTCCTACTACCGCTACCTGGAGACCGGGGACGTCGCCGAGCTCGACCGCCTCCACGCCGGGGAGCTCCCGGGCTCGTTCTGCCCCGAGCTGCCCAGCGCCCAGGAGCAGTTCGACGCCTGCTTCGCGGTGATGGAGTCCGTCGAGCGCGGGGAGACCGCGCCCGCGGACGCCGTCCCGCAGCTGGCGTTCCTGCTCGGCGACGGCGAGGCCTCGCCCTCTCCGCTGAACCTGCACGACGTGCTGCGCCGCTGGCACGACGGGTCCTCCGCGGCCCAGAAGCTCGTCTACGACTGGGGCCGCACCGCCTCCCCGGCGGCGCTGCGCCCCTACTTCGCCTACGACCGGGCCACGATCGCCCTGGCCGCGCAGAAGGTGCACTCCGCCGGGGCCGACCGCGTCATCGACCTGCGGGTGCCGGCGCAGGGCGGCGCGCCCGCCGACACCGCCGCCGAGGCGGCGCCCGCGCGCGGCTGAGGGCTGACGCGCGGCGCCGTCGAGCGCGATCATGGGTGGGGTGCGGTTCCGGTGCGGCCGGGTCCGCACCCCGCCCCTGGTCGTGATCGTGGTCGTCGAGGAGGACCCATGACGCCGAGCCCGCTGCGGGTGCGCCGCGCGGCGACGACCTGGTTCGCCGGCTCGGGCCTCGGGGCCGCGGTCGTGGCGCTGCCGGACACCGGCCCGCGCCTGGTCGGCCTCAGCCGCACCCACGGGCCCTCGCTGCTGGACGCCGCCGGGATCCTCCTGCTGCTGGCCGCGTGGGTGCCCGTGCTCGCGGTGCTGTGGGCGGGGCGGGCGCACCTGGCCGGGCGGCGGGCCGTCGTCCCGGCGGCGCTCGCGGCCGTGGGCGCGGCGGTGCTCGTCGCCAGCGTCGCCGGCGACACCGGCGCCGAGTGGGTGCTCGGCGTCGTCCTGCTGCTGGCCGCTCAGGCGCTGGCGCTGGCGGTGGTCTGGCGCCGGGCGCTCAGGCGCTGACCTCCAGGCGCGCCAGCGGAACCCCGCGCGAGCCGGCGAGGCGCTCGGCGTGCGCCTGCACCTGCGCGCGCACGGCCTCGGGGACGGCGTCCCACGCGGTGACGGCGACGGCCAGGCCCGCACCGGCCCGGCGGGCGCGCCAGGTGCCCACCACCTCCCCGTCGACGACCACCGCTCCCGGCCGCGCCAGCACCGGCCACAGCGCCTTCGCGCGCGCCGGGTCGGGCACGAGCAGCTCGCGGGCCTGCAGGTAGGGGTCGTAGGGGTCGAGCAGCCAGGTGCCGCGCGGGGCCGGGTCGCCGGAGGCCGCCCGCTCGGCGTCCTCGGCCAGCAGCTGCAGCGACCGGCCCTCGACCTCCACCCGGGCGGCGTCCTGGGGCCACCCCCCGCGGACGACGGCCGCGGCCGTGCCCAGGTGGGCGGCGACCTGCTGGGGCGTGGTGGGGCCGAGCAGGTGCAGCGCCGCGCGCACGAGGTCGACGTCCCCCGTGGAACCCCTCTCGCGCCCCGCCAGCTGCGGGCACGGCACGAGGACGGGCGGGGAGGTGCCGCGCTCCAGCTCCAGACCGGCGCGCAGGGCGCCGAGGCGGAACGAGAGCTCGTGCACGTGCGTGGTGCCGCACGACGGGCAGTCGCGCAGGTGCGGCCCCTCCAGCAGCGCCGACACCGCCCTCGACGCGTCGCCCTTCACCGTCGGGGCGGTGACGACGGCGCGCACGGCCGCCGTCACGACGTCCAGGCCCTCCAGGGCGCCGACCCCGGCCGCCCGCAGGGGCTTCGCGGCGGTGCCCAGGCGCGCGGCGGCGTCGGCGTCGACACGCGGTTCGAGGGCCGCGGCGACGCCCGCCAGGTCGGCCCGCCGGTGCAGGTGCGGGGCCGTGCGCAGGGTCCAGGCCAGGGCCAGGTCGCCGGAGGCGGCCCCGTCGGGGGCGACCCCGCGGCAGGCCAGCGCCCAGGCGGCGCCGTCGGGGCCGGAGCCCTGGACGCCGAGGTCCAGCACGGCCACCTCGGCGAGCGCCCGCGAGCGCCCGTCCAGCTGCTGCGCGCGCAGGCGGTGCGCCAGCGCCTGCGCGCGGGTCACCGTCGGGGCGCCGCTCATCCGGCCACGGTAGGGGCGCGGGGCCGGCCGGGCGGCCTCAGCCCGCGGTGACCTCGAGGAGGCTGCCCCACGGGTCGCTGAAGCGCAGCGTGCGTCCGTCGTCGCGGACGGCGGTGCCGGTGCGCGCCAGCCGGTCGGCGAGGGCGTCCAGGGCGGCGCGGTCGGGGACGGCGACCGCGACCTGGCCCAGGCCGATGGTCGCGGCGCGGGGCCCGGCGCCCGCGCTCTGCCAGGTGTTCATGCCGAGGTGGTGGTGGTACCCGCCGGCGGAGACGAACAGCGCGGTGCCGAGGTCGGCGGTCACCTCGAAGCCGAGGCCGTCGACGTAGAACTCCCGGGCGCGGGCGATGTCGCCCACCTTCAGGTGGACGTGGCCCACCGCGGCGGCCGAGGCGGCGTCCTCGCGCAGGTGCTCGGCCAGGAACGCCCGGGGGTCGAGCGGGAGGCTGGCCATCGCGACCCGGCCGTCCTGCCAGGTCCAGGTGTCGCGTGGCCGGTCCCAGTACAGCTCGATCCCGTTGCCCTCGGGGTCGGTGAAGTAGAACGCCTGGGAGACCAGGTGGTCGGCCGAGCCGACGTAGCGCGAGCGCGGGTGGCGCGCCGCGCTCGCGACCACGGCGGCCAGCGCGGCGCGGTCCGGCAGCAGCACGGCGGTGTGGAACAGCCCCGCCTCCCCCGGTGCGGGGCGCGGCAGCCCGGGGGTGTGCACCAGGACGACGACCGGGGTGGCGCCCCGCCCGAGGACGACGGCGCCGCCGGACCCGGTCCCGGCGGGCGCCGTGGAGGCGACGGCACCCGGCGCCAGCTCCTGCAGGCCGAGCGCCTCGCGGTAGTACGCGCTGAGGCCGGACAGGTCGGCGGTGTGCAGCGTGACGGCGTCCACCGCCGTGCTCGGCGGCAGGAGTCGCTCGGCGTCGGGAGCGGTGGTGGGCACGGACCCAGCGTGCGCGCAGGTGGTTGAAAGGTCAAGCACCTGCGGCGGCGTGGACGGCGACCTCGGTGGCCTTGACCGCCAGGTGCACGGCCAGGCCGGGCTCCAGGTGCAGGTCGGCCGCCGCGGCCGCCGTGACGTCGGCGAACAGGCCCGGGCTGCCGTCCGCGGCGTCCTGCGCGCGCACCCGGACCAGCTCCCCCACCGGCTCCAGCGCGGCGATCACCACCGGCAGGACGTTGCGCGGGCTGCCCGTGGGCGGCTCGCGGTGCACGGCCACGGCCGAGGGCCGGAACACCGCCACGGCCGGCGACCCCACCGGGCAGTCCGGGTCGCGCCGTCCGGTCACGCGGACGCCGTCGGTCGTCACGAGCCCGTCCTGGGTCGCGGTGCCGCTCACCAGGTCGATGCCGGCGACCCGGGCGGCGAAGGCGCTGCGCGGGCGGGCCAGCACCCCCCGGGCGGGCCCCTCCTCCACGACCCGGCCGCCGTCCAGCACGAGCACCCGGTCGGCCAGCACCAGGGCGTCCAGGACGTCGTGGGTCACGAGGACGGCGCTGCGGCGGTCCTCGCGCAGCACCCGGCGCAGCAGCTGGCGCAGGGCCGGGGCCGACGCGGCGTCCAGGGCGGCCATCGGCTCGTCGAGCAGCAGCAGGCGCGGCCGCGCCGCCAGCGCCCGGGCCACCGCCACCCGCTGCGCCTGGCCGCCGGACAGCTGCGCCGGTCGCCGGTCGGCCAGGTCGCCCGCGCCCACCGCGGCGAGCTGGGCCAGCGCCTCGGCGTGGGCCTGCCGCCGGCGCGCCCCGCGGCTGCGGGGCCCGAACGCCGCGTTGGCCGCCGCGCTGAGGTGGGGGAAGAGCAGGGGCTCCTGGGCGAGGAGGGCGGTGGCGCGCCGGTGGGCCGGCACGAAGGCGCCGGTCGCGGTGTCGACCAGCACCTCGCCGTCCAGCTCCACGCGCCCGGTGTCCGGGCGCAGCAGGCCGGCCAGCAGCGCGAGGAGCGTCGACTTGCCGGCGCCGTTGGGGCCGAGGACGGCGACCACCTCCCCCGGCGCGAGCGCGAGGTCGACGTCCAGGCCGCGCGCGCGCAGCTCCAGGTGGGCGACCAGCCCTCCGCTCACCGGGCCGCTCACCGGGCCGCTCACCGGGCCGCTCACCGGGCCGCTCACCGGGCCGCCCGGCGTCCGCGGGTGGCCACGACGACGACCACGGCGACCGCGACGAGCAGCAGCGACAGCGCCACCGCGGCGTCGGGGTCCTGCTCGCGCTGCAGGTAGACCTCCAGCGGCAGGGTGCGGGTGACGCCCTGCAGGCTGCCGGCGAAGGTCAGGGTGGCGCCGAACTCCCCCAGCGAGCGGGCGAAGGCGAGCACGGCGCCGGAGGCCAGGCCCGGCAGCACCAGCGGCAGGGTGACGCGGAGCAGGACGGTGGTCGGGCGGGCGCCGAGGGTGGCCGCCACCGCCTCGTAGCGCTGGCCGGCGGTGGCCAGCGCCCCCTCGACGCTCAGCACGAGGAAGGGCAGGGCCACGAACGCCTGGGCCAGCACGACCGCGGTGGTGGAGAAGGCGACCTGCACGCCCAGCACCTCCAGGGAGCGGCCGACCAGGCCGCGCCGCCCGAACGTGTAGAGCAGCGCCAGCCCGCCGACCACGGGCGGCAGCACGAGCGGCACCAGCACGAGCGCCCGCAGCAGGCGGACGCCGCGGAAGCTCGCCCGGGCCAGCACCAGGGCCATCGGCACGCCCAGCACCACGCACAGCACCGTGCTCGCGGTCGCGGTCCGCAGGCTCAGCAGGAGGGCGTCGACCGACGCCGGCGACGTCACCACGGCCCCGAGCCCGCGCCAGGGCACCCGGGCGGCGAGCCCGGCCAGCGGCACGAGCACCAGGGCCGCGCCCACCGCGGCGGGCAGCCACACCCAGCGGGGCAGGGAGGTCACGGGGCGCTCACGGGGTGCTCACGGGGTGCTCACGGGGCGGGCGGCGGGCCGAAGCCGGCGTCCGCCAGCACCTGCCGGCCCACGGGGCCGGCGACGAGGTCGGCGAACTCCTGCGCCAGGCGCGGGGAGGCGGCGCCCGGCAGCACCGCGACCGGGTAGCCGTTGACCACCCCGGCCGCCTCCGGCAGGGGGACCTGAGCCACCCGGTCCGCGGCGGCAGCGGCGTCGGTGGCGTACACGAGCCCGGCGTCGGCCTCCCCCGAGGCCACCTTGGCCAGGACGTCGGTCACCGAGGTCTCCTCGCTGCGCGGCGACAGCGCCGTGCCGGTGACCTCCTGCACGGCGCGGGCGGCGGCCCCGCAGGGCACCTGGGGGGCGCACACGACGACGGCGAGGCCGGGGTCGGCGAGCTCGGCGAAGGAGGTGACGCCCTCGGGGTTCCCGGGGGCGGTGACGATCGTCAGCGCGTTCGTGGCGAACAGCGCCGGGTGCTCGGGGGCGAGCCCGTCGTCGGCCAGCCGCTGCATCGTCGCGGTGTCGGCGGTGGCCAGGACGTCGGCCGGGGCGCCCTCGGCCACCTGGCTGACCAGGTCGCCGGACCCGGCGAAGCTGAACGAGACCTCGGCGCCCGGGTGCCCGGCCTCGAAGCGCTCCCCCAGCTCGGTGAACGCGCCCTCCAGCGACGCCGCCGCGAAGACCGTCAGGCCCTGCTCGGGCGCGCCGCTGGCGCTGCCGCCGCAGCCGGCGAGGAGCAGGGCCCCCGCGAGCAGGGCCGGCAGGGCGCGGGCGGCCCTCACGAGGCGCCCCGCGGCGTCTCCACGACCACGGTCGTCGCCTTGACGACGGCCACGGCCACCCGCCCTGGCTCCAGCTGCAGCTCGCGCGCGGCCTCGCTGCTCATGAGGGACACCACGGTGTGCGCTCCGCACTGCAGCTCCACCTGGGCCATCACGCCGTCGGCGACCACGCGGGTCACCAGGCCCACGAACCGGTTGCGGGCCGAGCGGGCCACGCCGGAGGGGTCCGGAGCGGTGGGGGCGGCCCGCTCGCGGGCGAACGCCGCGAGCGCCGCGCCGTCGACCACCCGGCGTCCGGCGTCGTCGCGCTGCTCGGGCAGGGCCCCGGACTCCACCCACCGGCGCACGGTGTCGTCGCTGACGCCGAGCAGCTCGGCGGCCTCGCGGATCCGGAAGTGCGGCACGCTGAGCACCCTAGCGCCGCACGCGCGGAGACCCGGCGGCACTTTCCCGGGAGAGTGCGGTTCCTGAGCGCTCCCGCACCGCATGGTCCCGGGAGGGTGCGGCCCGAGGGGTGGACGGGCGGGCCCGGAGGGGGTGGGATGGGGCGATGGGTGGTCTGGTGCGTCCTCGCTCGGGGCGGGTGGTGGCCGGGGTCTGCGCGGCGCTGGCCCGCCGCTCCGGCCTCAGCCCCACGCTCGTGCGGGCGCTGTTCATCGTCTCGCTCGTGCTGCCGGGCACCCAGGTGCTCGTGTACGCGGTCCTGTGGCTGCTCATCCCGGAAGAGGGCTCCCGCCGGGCCTGAGCGCTGCCCGGCCCAGCCGGGTGTTGCAGGCGCGGCCCGGGCGCGGTAGGACGACGACCATGCACCCACGCGCCGGCCAGCAGGCCCGCCCCGAGGACCTCGTCGATCTGGACGCGCTGCTGAGCGCGTACACCGACGTCTCCCCCGACCCGACCGACCCCGCCCAGCGGGTGGTCTTCGGCACCTCCGGCCACCGCGGGTCGAGCCTGGACGGCGCCTTCAACGAGGCGCACATCCTGGCCACCACGCAGGCGATCGTGGAGCACCGGGCCGCGCAGGGGGTCAGCGGCCCGCTCGTCATCGGGCGCGACACCCACGGCCTGTCCGAGCCGGCCTGGCGCACCGCGCTGGAGGTGCTGGTCGCCAACGACGTGCAGGTGCTCGTCGACTCCCGCGACGGGTACACCCCGACGCCGGCGGTCAGCCACGCGATCCTGCGCCTCAACCGCGAGGGCGCTCCCGGCAGCGCCGACGGCATCGTCGTGACTCCCTCGCACAACCCCCCGCGCGACGGCGGCTTCAAGTACAACCCGCCCCACGGCGGCCCCGCGGGGTCGGAGGCGACGAAGGCGATCGCCGACCGCGCCAACGAGCTGCTGGAGAACGGCCTGGACGGCGTCCGCCGCGTGCCGTTCGAGCGCGCCCGCGCCGCCGCCGGCAGCTACGACTTCCTCGGCCACTACGTCGACGACCTGCCGTCCGTGCTCGACCTGGACGCCGTGCGCCGGGCCGGGGTGCGGATCGGGGCCGACCCGCTCGGCGGGGCCAGCGTCGGCTACTGGGGCGAGATCGCCGACCGGCACGGCCTGGACCTCACCGTGGTGGACGCCGAGGTCGACCCGCGGTGGGCGTTCATGCCGCTGGACGCCGACGGCAAGATCCGGATGGACTGCTCCTCCCCCTCGGCGATGGCGAACCTGCGCCGCACGATGGAGGGCGGCGCTCCCTACGACGTCGCCACCGGCAACGACGCGGACGCCGACCGGCACGGGATCGTCACCCCCGACGGCGGGCTGATGAACCCCAACCACTACCTGGCCGTGGCGATCTCCTACCTGTTCACCCACCGGGCCGGCTGGGGCGCCGACGTGGCGGTCGGCAAGACGCTGGTCTCCTCCTCCATGATCGACCGGGTCGTGGGCTCCCTGGGCCGGCGCCTGCTCGAGGTGCCGGTGGGCTTCAAGCACTTCGTGCCGGGCCTGCTCGACGGCAGCGTCGGCTTCGGCGGCGAGGAGTCGGCGGGCGCCTCCTTCCTGCGCACCGACGGCAGCGTGTGGACGACGGACAAGGACGGCCTCCTGCTGGCGCTGCTGGCCGCGGAGGTGCGGGCGACCACCGGGCGCAGCCCGAGCGAGCTGTACGCCGAGCTCGTGGCCGAGCACGGCGACCCCGCCTACGCCCGGGTCGACGCCCCGGCCACCCGCGAGGAGAAGGCGCGCCTGGGGGCGCTGAGCCCGGCCGACGTCACCGCCGGGGAGCTGGCCGGGGAGCCGATCACCGCCGTCCTCACCGAGGCGCCGGGCAACGGCGCCGCGATCGGCGGCCTCAAGGTCGTCACCGAGAACGCGTGGTTCGCCGCCCGCCCCTCCGGCACCGAGGACGTCTACAAGATCTACGCCGAGTCGTTCAAGGGTGCCGACCACCTGCAGGAGGTCCAGGGCCAGGCGAGGGAAGTGGTGGCCAGCGCGCTGTCCGCCTGAGACAGTGTGCGGATGCGCACACGGGGTGACCGGCCGGTCGGCTCGTCGCTCCTCGGGGCCGGCGTCTGGGGGCCGCTCCTGCTGGCCGCGGCCCTCGTGGCCCTCGACCTCGCCCAGGGCCCGGGCATCCACAACGTCGGACTGCTCGCCGCCGTCCCGCTCGTCGCCGCTGCCCTCGTCGGGCCGCTGGGGACCACCGCCCACGGGCTGGTGGCGGCCGGCCTCGGCTTCGCGCTGGGCGGCGTCGAGGGCTGGCGGAGCGGCACGGGAGTGCGCGAGGGCGCGCTGGCGGACCCCCAGCTCGTCCGGGTGGCGATGATCGGCGCCCTGACGCTGCTGGCCGTCGGCGTGGCGCTGCACCGGGTGCGCACCGAGCGCCGGGCGCGGGCGGTGGCCGCCGTCGCCGACAGCGTGCAGCAGGCGATCCTCGGCCCGCTGCCGCCGTCCGTGGGGGGCCTGGAGTGCGCGAGCACGTACCTGTCCGCGACCTCAGAGGCCCGCATCGGCGGCGACCTGGTGGAGGTCCTGGACACCCCGTTCGGCGTGCGGGCGCTCGTGGGCGACGTGCGGGGCAAGGGCATGGCGGCCGTCCGGATGTCCGGGCGGGTGCTGGGCTCCTTCCGCGAGGTCGCCCACGACCAGGAGGACCTCGCCGCGGTCGCCGCCGCCCTGGACCGCACGGTGCGCCGCGCGGCCGACGCCGAGGGCTTCGTCACCGCCGCCCTGGTGCAGGTCGACGCCGCCACCGGCGCGGTCGTGACCGTCTCCTGCGGCCACCCGGCGCCGATGCTCGTCGACCCCACCGGAGGGCCCGCCCGCGAGCTCGACGTGACGCCCTCCCCGCCGCTGGGGCTGCTGGAGCTGGCCGGCCCGCCGCAGCCCGCCCACTCCCACCTGGCCCGCACCGAGCGCCTCGTGCTCGTCACCGACGGCCTGCTTGAGGCCCGCCGGCCGCGGCTGCTCTCCCGGCGCGCCACCGGTCCCTTCCTCCCCGCGCTCGACGTGCTGGGCGCCGCGCTCGCGAGCGGCCCGCTGGACGACGGCCTGGCCGCGGTGGTCACCCGCGCTCGCCGCTGGGCCCGCGGGCGCCTGGACGACGACCTCGCCGTGCTGGTGCTGCGGCGCGGTCCCGTGCCGGTGCAGACGGCAGCGCCGTCCGGCGCGACCGCCGCCACCGCCACCGCCGTTCCCGCCCGCACCGCCTGAGCCCACCCCGGGGGGAGCAGGGCGGCGGCGGGCTGGCAGGCTGGACGGCCGCACGGCGCACCGCGCAGGTGCGGAGAGGGGTCGAGCCATGAGCACGGGGACCGAGGACGGCAGGGACGGCGGGGCCGGCGCGGGCGGGCTGGCGCGGGAGCTCGCCGGCGAGCAGACCAGGGTCGACGCGCTCTACGGCCGCCTGGACGAGCTGCGCGCGCTCGCCGACGAGCGCCTGCGCGCCGTCCGCGCCGCCGGCGGGGGCGGCACCCACGCCGCCCGGACCGAGCGGGACGCCTTCGCGATGCTCTACGAGGACCGCGTCGTCCAGCTGCGCGCGGTGGAGGACCGCCTGGCCTTCGGCCGCCTCGACCTCGCCGACGGAGACGCCCGCTACGTGGGCCGGATCGGGCTGTCCGACGACCGCCAGGAGCAGCTCCTCACCGACTGGCGCGCCCCGGCCGCCGAGCCCTTCTACCGGGCCACCGCCGCCGACCCCGGCGACGTGGTGCGCCGCCGGCACCTGACCCTGGCCGGGCGCGCCGTGACCGCCCTGGAGGACGACGTCCTGGACGCTGACGCCGTGCCCGACGGCATGGTCGTGGCCGGCGGGGGCGCCCTGATGGCCGCCGTCAGCGCCCACCGCACGGGGCGGATGCGCGACATCGTGGCGACCCTGCAGGCCGAGCAGGACCAGGTGGTCCGCTCACCGCTGCCCGGCGTCCTCGTCGTCCAGGGCGGCCCCGGGACCGGCAAGACCGCGGTGGCCCTGCACCGCGCGGCGTACCTGCTGTACGCCCACCGCGAGCGGATCGCCCGCTCCGGCGTCCTCATCGTCGGCCCCAACCGCGCGTTCCTGCGCTACATCGACCAGGTGCTGCCCTCCCTCGGCGAGACCGGGGTGGTGATGTCGACGCTCGGCGAGCTGTACCCGGGGGTGCGCGCCACCGCCGTCGAGGGCGACGGCGCGGCGGCGCTCAAGGGCGACCTGCGGATGGCGGAGGTGCTGGCCCGCGCGGTCCGCCAGCGCCAGCGGGTGCCGCGCTCGCCGGTGCGCCTGGACGTCGACGGGCGCACCGTGCAGCTGCGGCCCTCCGTGGTGGCCTCCGCGCGCGACGCCGCCCGTGACGGCCGCTCCCCCCACAACACCGCCCGCACGGTGTTCGTCCGCCGGGTGCTGGGCGACCTGGTGCGCCAGCTCGCCACCGCCCAGGGCCTGCGCCGCGACGACGTGGACGCCGAGACGCGCCGCGACCTGGAGGCGGAGCTGCGGGCCTCGCCCGACGTCCGCCGGGAGGTCAACCTCTGCTGGATGCCGCTGAGCGCGACCGGGGTGCTGGCCGACCTGTGGGCCCGCCCGGAGCGCCTCGCCGCGGCGTCCTCGGGGCTGCTGTCGGCGGCCGAGCGTGAGCTGCTCGTGCGCGACCGCGGTGCGCCGTGGTCCCCGGCCGACGCGCCGCTGCTCGACGAGCTGGCCGAGCTGGTCGGCGACGACCCGGCCGTGGCCGGCGCGCAGTCGGCCCAGGCCGCGCGCGAGCGCGCCGAGCAGGTGGCCTACGCCCGCGGCGTCCTGGAGATGGCCGCCTCCTCCGGCGCCGGCGGGATGCTCACCGCCGAGGCGCTGGCCGACCGGTGGTCCGGGGACGGCAGCGACCTGACCGTGGCCGAGCGCGCCGCGAGCGACCGGACCTGGGCCTACGGGCACGTGGTGGTCGACGAGGCCCAGGAGCTGTCGGCGATGGCCTGGCGGGTGCTGGCCCGCCGCTGCCCGGCCCGGTCGATGACCGTGGTCGGTGACCTGGCGCAGACGTCCACGGCCGCGGGCGCCTCGGAGTGGGAGGCCGCCCTGGAGCCCGTGCTCGGCGCCGGCGACGGTGCGGCCGCCTCGCGCGGGCTCGACCTGCGCCGCCCCTGGCGGCTGGCGCAGCTGACCGTCAACTACCGCACGCCGCGCCAGGTGATGGAGCTGGCGGGCGCGGTGCTGGCCGCGGCCGGCGTCAGCGCGCCGGTGCCGCGCTCGATCCGGGACGCCGAGGTGCCGCCTCGCGCGGTGCGGGTCGAGGGCCCCGTGGGCGGGCCCGCGTGGGCGGCCGCCGTGGTCGACGCGGTGCGCGCGGACCTGGACCTGCTCGGGGCGGGCCGGATGGTCGTCGTGGCGCCCGACGCGGTCGTCGCGGACGCCGCCGCGGCGCTGGCCCCGGCCCTGCCGCCGGGGGCGCTGCGCCGCGCGGACGACCCGCGCGACGCCGCGGTCACGGTGGCGTCGGTGGCCGACGTCAAGGGCCTGGAGTTCGACGCCGTGGTGCTCGTGGAGCCGGCCGGGGTGCTGGCGCAGTCCCCGCGCGGCGCCAACGACCTGTACGTGGCCATGACCCGGCCCACGCAGCGCCTGGTCGTCGTCTCGGCGGCGCCGCTGCCGCCGGGCCTGGACGCGCTGGAGGCCCCGCCGGTCTCCTGACCGCGCGGGGCCCCCAGTGGTCCTGGCTGGCCGTGCTGGTGCTGCTGGGTGGTGCTGGTCAGCCGACCACGGTGCGCGGGCGGGTCGCCTGCACGAGCGGGCAGTCGAACGGGTCGCGCGCGCCCAGGCCCACCTTGTTGAGGTACCGGACGACGATCCGGTAGGAGGTGAACAGGCCCGTCTCGGTGTAGTGGATGCCGTTCTTCTCGCAGTACGCCTTCACGACCGGCTGCGCACGGCGCAGGTTCGGGCGGGGCATGCTCGGGAAGAGGTGGTGCTCGACCTGGTAGTTGAGGCCGCCCAGGGCGAAGTCCATGAAGCGCCCGCCGCGGATGTTGCGGGAGGTCATCACCTGGCGGCGCAGGAAGTCGATGGTGGTGCCGGGGGCGATGATCGCCATGCCCTTGTGGTTGGGCGCGAAGGAGGCGCCCATGTAGAGGCCGTACAGGCCCAGCTGCACGCCGAGGAAGGCGAAGGCCTTGCCGGGGCTGAGGACGAAGAACACCAGGGCGACGTAGGCGCCGAGGCGGCCGATGATGAGCGAGCCCTCGACCCAGCGGCGCTTCATGGGGCGGCGGCCGAACACGAGCTTGAGGCCCTGGGCGTGCAGGTTGAGGCCCTCGAGCAGCAGGAGCGGGAAGAACGCGTAGCCCTGGCGGGCCGCGAACCAGCCGCGGACGCCGCCCTTCGCCTTGGCCTGCAGGCCCTGCTCGGGGGTGAAGGCCAGGACGCCGGAGTCGATGTCGGGGTCCTTGCCGGCGGTGTTCGGGTTGCCGTGGTGCTTGGTGTGCTTGTTCGTCCACCAGCCGACGCTCATCCCGGCCAGGCCGTTGGCGAGGATGATCGAGGTCCAGTCGTTCCAGGCGCCGGACTTGAAGATCTGGCGGTGGGCGGCGTCGTGGGCCAGGAAGGAGACCTGGGTCAGGACGACAGCGAGGGCCGCGGCCAGCAGCAGCTGCCACCAGGTGTCGCCGAGCAGCACGTGCGTGGTGACGAGCGCGGCGAGGACGACGACGGCGAGCACCATCTTCGTCCAGTAGAGGCCGTAGCGGCGGCGCATGAGGCCCATGGCCTGCACCTCGGCGGAGACCGCCGCGTAGGCGGTCTGCTGGCGGGGCTGCCGGGGCGCGCGGCGGACCGCCAGCTCCGGTGCGGTGTCGCTCATCGTCATGCGGGTCGCTCTCGTGCCGCCCTGTCGCCCGGTGGGTCACGTCCGCAGGCCGCGGCCGTGCTCACCCTGTGCACCGGAGAAGGGTTCTGTGCTGGGGGACCGTGCGGCCCGGGGCCATCGTCGCACCCGATCCTGGGTACCGCTGCTCGAGGGGCGGACTGACAGGTACAGCGGAGCCGCCAGGGCCAGCGCGCCCGCGCCCACGAGCACCGCCGCGGGCGTGGAGGCGGACGCCGCGAGCGCGCCGAGGGCGATCGCCCCGACGGCCCCGGCCGGCTGCGCGACCATCGAGTTCACCGACAGGACGACGGCCCGGTTCGGCCCGGTCACCCGGCCGTGCAGCAGCGCCGCGTGCAGCGGGTTGGAGGCCCCGTGGACGGCGTAGCAGGCGAGGAAGGCCGCGACCACGCCGACGGGCCCCGCCAGCAGCCCCATGGCCGCCACCGCAGCGCCCTGGGCCACCCGCAGCAGGGCCGCCGCGACCCAGGGGCCGGTGCGCCGGCTGAGCAGCGGCACCAGCGCGGCGCCGGCGGCCGAGGCCGCCCAGGCCGCGGCGGTCACCGGCCCCATCAGCGCCGCGGCGCGCTCGGTGCCCGCCGCGCCCCCGCCGGAGGCCTCGGCCAGGCGCACGGGCGTCAGCAGCTCGTAGGCGACCGAGCCGAAGCCCCAGAACAGCTCCACGGCCACCAGCGCGACCAGCACCCGGTCGCCCCGGACCAGCCGCACGCCGGCGGCCACGGTCGCCGGGACGGCGCGCACCGCCGTCCAGGCCCCGCCGCCCTCGCCGCCCTCGCCGCCCTCGCCGTGCGGGCGCACCTCGGTGACCAGTCCCAGCACCGCCGCGGTGCTCACGAGCGACAGCACCAGGGCCGCCACCACGGGGACGACGAGCGGCTGGACGCCGGCCACCGGGCCCAGCGCCACGAGGCCGCCGCTGGCGAGCGCCCCGACCGCCAGGGCGGCGCTGAGCACCGCGCTCGCCGCCGACAGGCCGCCCTCCAGGCGCGCGCCCGGGTCAGCCGCGAGCGCGGCGTCGACGTACCAGGCCTCCAGCGGGCCGGAGTCCAGGGCCCGCCACACCCCCTGCAGCGCCATCACCGCGGCGTAGGTGGGCACCGAGTCGGCGACCAGCAGCAGGGACAGGGCCGTCGCGCCGACGACCCCGGCCAGCACGAGCGTCGGGCGGCGGCCGAGGGAGTCGGCCAGCCCACCGGTCGGCAGCTCCAGGGCGAGGACGACGAATCCCTGCACCGAGGTGACCAGGCCGATCTCGGCGAGCGACAGGCCCCGCGCGGACGCCAGCAGCACGGTGACCGGGATCGTCAGCCCGGTCGGCAGCCAGCGCAGCGCCACGAGCAGCAGGAACCGGGTGCGCAGGGTGCGAGGGGTGAGCGTCCCCGTGCTCACCCCTCTCCCAGTGCTCACCGCCGGAAGGCCTGGTACTGCAGCGCGACGTCGTGGGCCCCGGGGGCCTCCGGGCCCCCGGCGTCGCTGCGCTCCTGCCACCGACGGGCGAGGGCGTGCAGCTCGGCGCGCAGCTCGGCGAGCTGGTCGCTGGTCAGGTGCAGGACGGCGTCGCTGATCGTCGCAGCGGCCACCCACTCCGGGGGCAGGGTGGGCTGGCGGTGCAGGTACGCCTCCAGCTCCTGGGCGTACCGCGCGAGGACCGTGCGCTGGAGCACCTCCATGGCCGCGCGGCGCTCGGGGTCGTCGAGCAGCTCCAGGGGCGTCCACGTCGTGCTGCGGTGGGCGGCGCGCCACCACCGCTCGCGCCGGTCGCGCGCCAGCTCCGGCGCCTGGACGACGAACCCGTGCTTGGCGAGCGTGCCCAGGTGGTAGCTGATCGACCCGGGGGCCTCGTCGACGAGCTCGCTCAGCGCGCCGACGGTCTGCGGGCCGCGGGTCCGCAGCTCCCCGAGCAGGCGCAGCCGCGTGGGGTGCGCGAGCGCCCGCAGGGCCCGGGGGTCGCTGACGTGCACGGAGGCGGGGGGCTCGCGGTCGTCGTTCACGGGCCCATCCTGCACCTCACAAGAGGTGTTGCACAACATCTCTTGTGCATCTTCCTCCTGTCGTGATCATGGGATCCAGCCACCCCGGCAGGGGGTGGCGGGATCCCATGATCACGACGAGGGAGGGGTCAGGGGTGCAGGACGACCTTGGTCCAGCCGTCGTCGCGGGCGTCGAAGTGCTGGTAGCCCTCGACGGCCTCGTCGAGGTCCATCTCCTGGCTGACGATGAACGAGGGGTCGGCCTTACCGGCGATGATCAGGTCGCGCAGCTGGCGGTTGTACCGCTTCACGTCGGCCTGGCCGGTGGCGATGCTCTGGCCCTTCATCCAGAAGGTGCCGAAGGGGAAGTCCATCCGGCCCTTCTGCATGAGCGGGTCGGGCCCGTTCGGGTCGGCCAGCGGGAAGATGCCGACGACGCCGATGCCGCCGGTGGCGCGCACCACGTTCACCAGCGTGTCCAGCGTGCCGGCCGGGGTCTCGGTGCCGGAGTGGTCGTGCGCCTGCCAGCCCACGGCCTCCACGCCGCGGTCGGTGCCGACGCCCTTCGTGGCGTCCATGATCTGCTCGACCGGGTCGCCCTTGGAGAAGTCGACCGCCGTGGCGCCGGCCCGCTCGGCCAGCGCGAGGCGGTCGGCCTGCTGGTCGACGACGTAGACCTGGTCGGCGCCCTGGATGCGGGCGGACAGCGCGGCCATGAGGCCCACGGGGCCGGCGCCCATGATCGTCACGGAGTCGCCCGGCTCGAGGCCGGCGAGGCGCGTGCCGTGCCAGCCGGTCGGGAAGATGTCCGACAGCATCGCGAAGTCGAGCTCGTGCTCGGTGCCGCCGGGCAGGCGCAGGGCGTTGAAGTCGGCGAACGGCACCCGCAGGTACTCCGCCTGGCCACCGTCGTAGGGCCCCATGTCGGCGAAGCCGAAGGCGCCACCGGCGAAGCCGGGGTTCACCTCGAGGCAGAAGGCGGTCTTGCCGCGCTGGCAGTTGCGGCAGTGCCCGCAGCCGATGTTGAACGGCAGGACGACGCGGTCGCCCTCCTTCAGGCGGGTGACGCCGGAGCCGACCTCGGTGACCACGCCCATGTTCTCGTGGCCGAGGACCTTGCCCTGCTCGACCGTGGTGCGGCCCTCGTACATGTGCAGGTCGGACCCGCAGATGTTCGTGGACGTGACCCTGATGACGACGTCGGTGGGGGCCTCGACCTTCGCGTCGGGCACCTCCTGCACGCTGACGTCGCGGGGGCCGTTGTAGACGAGTGCGCGCATGTGGTGCAGCTCCTTCAGGTCGACGGGGCGCGACGAGGAGGTCGCGCCGGTGTCCTCCGACCAGTACCCGGTCCCCCACCCCCCATGCCGCCCCTGCCGCCCTGACCGGTCGAGCGGACGGCCCTCAGGAGCGGGCGGCGAACCAGGCGGCCAGGCGCGCGAAGCCCTCGTCGAGGTCGACCTCGGGCCGCCACCGCAGCGCCTCGCGCGTGCGCCGCTGGTCGAACCAGTGCGCCGTGCCCAGCTGCTCGGCCAGGAAGCGGGTCAGCGGCGGCTCGTCGTCCCCCGCGCTCGACCCGACGGCGCGCAGCCCCGCCCACAGCGCCTCGACAGCTCCGCCGAGCGCCCGCGCCACCGGCAGCGGCACCCGGCGGGTGGGCGGCGGGGCGCCGCCGGCCACGGCCATCCGCGAGACCAGCTCGCCCACGGTGCGCGGCTGCCCGCTGCTGACGACGAACGCCTGGCCGTGGACGCCGTCCGCCGGCGCGCGGTCGAGCGCAGCGACCATCGCGGCCGCGGCGTCGTCGACGTAGGTGGTGTCGATCAGCGCGCTCCCGTCGCCGACCACGACCATCCGGCCCTGGCGGGAGCGGTTGACCACGCGGGCGACCAGCTGCGGGTCGCCGGGGCCCCAGACGATGTGCGGGCGCACGGCCACCACGGCGAAGCCGGGGGCGTCGGCGGCCAGGGCGAGGAGCTCGGCAGCGGCCTTGGTGCGGGCGTAGGGACCGCGGGCGCGGACCGGGTCGGCGGGGTCGGCCCCCGCGCCCACCAGGGAGGAGCCGGCGTGCGCCACGGACGGGGAGGAGACCTGCACGAAGCGCAGCACCCCGGCCTCACGGGCCGCGGCGAGCAGGGCGCGGGTGCCCTCGACGTTGACCTGCTGGTACTCCGCCTCGGGGCCGCTGATGGCGACCTTGGCGGCCAGGTGCACGACGCCCTCGACGCCGGCCAGGGCGGCGGCCACGGCGGTCGGGTCCTGCAGCGCCCCGCGCACGTCGACCGCCCCGGCGACCCCGCTCGCGCGGCGCTGCAGCGTGACGACCTGGTCGCCGCGGCGCACCAGCGCGGCCGCGACGGCGCCGCCGAGCATCCCGCTCGCGCCGGTGACGAGCACCCTCACGACGCGGCCCTCACGGCCGGGTCCCCGCGGGCAGCTCCCCGGCCAGCACCCGGGTGGCCCAGGCGGCCACGCGCGCGCGGTCGACCTTGGAGTTGTGCCGGACGTCGGTGGGCAGGGCCGCCACGACGAGCACCGCGGCCACCGGCGTCCCGGCGACCGCGCGGACGGCGTCCAGCAGCTCCAGCGGCGCGGGCCCGGGCACCAGGCCCGAGCCGGTGAGGCTGCGGGCCGCCTCGACCACGACGACGACCTGCTGGGTGCCCGCCGGGCCGACGCCGACCGCGCCGGCACGGGCGACGGCGTCCAGGCCCTGCACCCGCTGCTCCAGGCCGACCGGGGTCAGGAGGCCGCCGGGGGCGGTGATGACGTGCGCGAGGCGTCCCTCCACCCACAGCCGCCCGTCGGCGTCCAGGTGCCCGACGTCGCCCGTGCGGTGCCAGCCGGCGTCGCGGGCGCTGGCGCGCTGGGTGTCCCAGAGCTGGTCGTAGCGCTCCTTGACGTGCGGGGCGCGCACCGCGACCTCGCCGGTGGTGCCCGGCTCCGTGGTCAGCGCGCCGGTCGCGGCGCCGTCGGCGTCCAGGGGGCTCAGGGCCACCTGCGCGCCGGGCACCGGGCGGCCGACGAGGACGCCGTCGCCGGTGCCGGCCTCCAGCAGCTCCTCCAGGGACACGTCGGTCACCGGCAGCGCCTCGGTCATCCCGTAGGGGGTGCGCGCGGTCGCGCCGGGCATCAGCGCCAGCGAGCGGCGCAGCAGGTCGGCGCCGATCGGCGCACCGGCCGACAGCAGCAGCCGCACCCGGCCCAGCGCCTCGCGCTGGGCGGCGCTCAGGTCGCCGGCCGTGGCCACGACGTTGGCCAGGGCCGCCGGCGAGGCGAAGGCGCTGGCCGCCTCGACGGCCGAGACGGCGTCCGCCAGGGCCGCGGCGGTCAGGGTCGCCGGCTTCGTGACGTCGGTCTCGGGCACCGAGCTGGTCGCGCCCAGCGCCGGGCCGAGCAGCGCGAACGGCGCGAACGCCGCGACGAGCGCGGTGTCCGGGCCGATCCCGTAGGTGCCGGCGATGGTGTCGCGCATGCCGCGCATCGAGCGGTGGGTGTGGACGACGCCCTTGGCCGGGCCGGTCGAGCCGGAGGTGAACAGCACGGCGGCCTCGTCCTCGGCGTCCGGCTCCGGCGGCAGCGACAGGCCGGCCGCGAGCGCCGCGCGCCCGCGGGCCGCGACGTCGTCCAGGTGCTCGGCGACTCCGAGCAGGCGGCGCAGCCGCGGGCCCCCGCGCAGCGGGCCGGCCGCGACCCGGCGCCCGGGCCAGCGCAGGACGGCGGCGCCGACCAGGCCCCGGTCGACGGCCACGACGTGGTCGGGGTAGGCGCCCCGGACCGCGCGGGACAGCCCGCGCAGGCCCAGGCCCGCGTCGGCCACGACGACGACCGCACCGATGCGCAGGCAGGCGTAGAACAGCGCCGTCAGGTCCGGGCCGGGCGGCACGAGCAGCGAGACCCGCTGCCCGGGGCGGACCCCGCCGGCCAGCAGGCCCGCCGCGACCTCGCGCACCTGCACGGCCAGCTCGCGCCAGGACGTGACCAGGGCCGGCGCCCCGGGGCGCAGCTGCACGACGGCGGGGGTGTCGTCGTCCGCGCGCTCGTCGAGGGCGGCGCCCATCGGGCGGTCGGAGCCCTCGCTGCGCTGCGGCTCGCGCACGGCGCCCGCACCGGCGGGGGCGCCAGGCGCCCGCTCGGCCAGCCAGCGGGCCAGGACGCCGGCGACGTCGGCGTCCTCGGAGACCAGGTGCCCGGCGCCCTCGAAGCGGTGGACGTCGGCCCCGGGGAGGCGGTGGCGCAGGTCGCGCAGGTAGCGCTGGCGGAAGACCGGGTCGGCGGGCCCCCACAGCAGCAGCGACGGCACCTGGCCGGACGCCCCGAGCTCGGCCAGGCCGGAGGCGACGGCCTCCATCGCCGGGCGGCTGGGGTGCTCGGCCGTGGCGGGGATGTCGGCCACGAAGGCCCCGACGCCGACCCGGCGGGCGGCGCCGCGGTAGGGCTCGCGGTAGGCGGCGCGGACCGCCGCCGGCAGCGGGCGCCGCGCGGTCTCCAGGGTGGCCTGCACGAAGCCCGGGGTGCGCACGGTCAGCGTCGGCAGCACCGAGGGGCTCATCGCCCACGCCAGCGCGGGCGGCACGGGGGCGCCCAGCGGCTGGTGGACGGCCGTGTTGAGCAGGACGACGCCGGCGAGGACGTCGCGGTGGGCCAGCGCCCACCCCGAGCTCACCAGGCCGCCCCAGTCGTGGCCGAGGGTGACCACGGGGCCACCGGTCCCCCGTGGACCGGTCAGGCCGAGGACGTCGGTGAGGCGGCCGAGGTCGTCGATCCGCCGGGCCAGGCGGCGGCGCGTGCCGGTGCGCTCGGAGAAGCCCATGTCGAGCTGGTCGACGGCGACGACGCGCCAGCCGACCTCCGCGGCGGCGACCAGCGCGTCCCGCCACAGGTAGGACCAGGTCGGGTTGCCGTGGACGGCCAGGACGGTGCCCAGCGGCTCCCCCGGCCACCGGGAGGCCACCTCGCCGGCGCCGTCGAGCAGGTGCCAGGTGCGCACGACGCCGTCGGCGTCCACGACCTCGACCAGCCGCGACCACGCGGGGTCCAGGCCGGGCAGGCCCTCGGGGGGCAGCGCCGCGGGGGCGCGGGTCACCAGCGGAGCTCGCACAGGGCCGTGTTCAGCCCCGAGCCCACGCCCAGGCACAGCACGCGGTCGCCCGGCACCAGGGAGTCGGCCTGGCGCGCCAGCGTCATCGGCAGGGAGGCGGGCCCGATGTTGCCCAGGGAGGGGTAGGTCAGCGGCGCCTTGGCGCCGTCGATGCCCAGGCGCGCGATGAGCGCCTTGATGTGCACGGTGGAGACCTGGTGGAGGATGTAGCGGGCCATCCCGGTGGCCCAGCCCCAGTCCTCCTTGGCCTCGTCGTAGGCGGCGCCGATGAGCTCGACGCCGTTCTCCAGCAGCCCGCGGGAGTCGGCGACCATCCGGCCCAGGCGCCCCACGCACAGCCCGTGGTGCTCGGTGCCGGACCGCGAGACCCCGCCGACCAGCCGGTGGCCCTCCGGGTGCAGGTCCGCCGGGCCCATCACGGCGGCGACCGCCCCGGAGCCGAGGGTGAGCGTGGCGAACTCCTCCAGGTAGTCCTGGCGGGTCGTCGTCGGCGCCGCGAGGCGGTCGATCGTCTCCTGGGTGGTGCTGCGGGTGTCCTCGGCGCCGACCACCACGGCGTAGCGCACCTGCCCAGAGTCGATCATCGCGGCGGCGGTCTGCAGCCCGTTGACGAACCCCAGGCAGGCGTTGGTGATGTCGAAGTTCATCGCCGACGTCGGCAGGCCCATGGCGTCGTGCACCTGCACCGACACGGCCGGCTCGAGGTGCTCGCGCGAGACCGAGGTGTTGATGAGGACGCCGACGTCGGACGCGTCGATCCCGGCCTCGGACAGCGCCTTGGACCCGGCCGTGGCGGCCGCCTCGCCGAGGGAGGTGTCCTCGGGGTACCAGCGGCGCTCGCTGACGCCGGCGACCCGCTCGAGCAGGCCGGGGCGCAGCTTCAGGCGCTTGAGGGTGTCCGTCATCTGCGCGTCGATCTCCGCGGAGGTGACCACCACGGGCGCCTCGATGCCGACGATCGAGAGCATCGTCGTGTTGGCGGCGCGGTAGCTGGTGTTGCCGTTCACGCAGACCTCGTTCCTGGGTGCTGGAGGACGAAGGTTAACGGCCGGAGCCGCACCCCGCCCCCGGGCGAGCCGCGCACCGGCGCCCTGGGGCGCCCAGCGACACCCGGACGGGCGCTCCTGCTCACCGCGGGCGCGTGCGCGCCACCCCCTGGGCGGAGAGGCGCGGGAGGACCCGGAACGGCGAGAGGCCGCACCCACCGGGTGCGGCCTCTCGCCGTGTTCCTCTGCTTGGTGGGTTGTCCACGAAATGACGTCACGCCTGGTGAGGACCGGGTCGCTGCCACGAGGGCCGGAGGGGTTTCACGCTCCGGACGCGAGATTTTCACACACCAAGGCGCCGACACCGTGGGGAACCTAACCGGTCGAGCATGACGTCGCAGGTCAGGACGGGGGTAGTCGCCGTCGACGGCACGCCGTAGGCGCCTGGCTCGGTCGGTCGCGCCCGCCTGTTCGAGGTCGGTCGACGCCTGCTCGATGAGGGCTCGACGCTTCGTGATTGCACGCTGCGTTGTGCGCCTGGGTTCCCGACGAGGCTGGCCCCTTCCTGACCACACTGGGTGCGACGGAACACAGCAGGGCGCTTCAGGCGGGCACCCACACCGGCACGCCCGATGAGCCGAGCGCCTGTCACGGTGCGCACCCACCTCAACCGCTCGACGCCTGCGCGGCGAATCAGGGGAGCATCCCGCTCCACGATTCCCCTGCAGGGACCGACGAGGCCACATAGGACGCCCGGGTGACAGTTGCTCGCATCCTCGAGAGGGGCTTGCGGGGTGTGCCTACACCGTCCACGATGGGCTGCAGAGCGGCGTACATGACGCCACTGGTGACCGAAGGCGTCTACCTTCCCTGGCTTGGATAGTCCAGTCCAGAGAACCCTTCAGGGACCATACCTGGGATAATCCCAATCATATTCAAGATCCTAATCGGAGCCCCGCCACCCACCTAGGGTAGCGGGGCTGACTTGCATCCATAACCAACAGCCCCGCAGTCCAACAGTAAGGAGTAAAAGATGGACAGCGCCAATCTCTTCGGGGGTATCCCCCCCGAAGATCTGCCGGACATCCGGATTATCGACGCCATCACCGAACTGGAGTACGCCCGGTACGACAAGGAGGGCAAGATCGTCTGCGCCCTTCCGCTCCATGTCGTCACCGAGGACCAGTACACCGAGGAGGTGGGCCGCACGATGGCCGAGGCAGGTGTGGAAGGCACGCTCAGGTTGGATCGCGACGGGGACGGCGTGTAGCGCCTGAGCGGTAGGTAGGGCGGCCGGTGCTGCGCCGCTCCACGGAGCGGCGCAGCATCGGCACTTCACGTGATCTGCCTGTGCAGGGCCGCGGGCTTAGAGCGAGGCGCGCAGTTCCGTACATTGACGGACAGCCTGGATGAGGTCGGTCAACACGTCAGGCAGTTGATCGGCGTGCGTGGCGGTCCATACCCAGGGTTGGTCCTGTCCGCCCCGATGGCGGACACCACGCCAGCCGCGGACTGGCGCCGCATCGGTATGTGGCCACAGGCTGTGGACCACTTCGTGGCGACGGGCTAGGGCGGCGCCAGCGGCGCTGAGCACCGCGCTCGCGTGCTCCTGCCGGTTCGCGGGCAGACCGTCGAGATGACGACGGAGCGCCTTGATCAACGACGAGCCGGACTCACCTGCCATCTGGCCCTGCGGCACTCGGGCGACGGCGACGTACAGGTCTTGCAGGCGCTGCTCCAGCAGTGCGCTCACCAGAACGATCCGCCCCGTCAGGCCGTAGAAGTCCTCCCCAACAGGTCCGAACATGTTGGTGGGTACACCCCAACGATCCACGTCGTACCAGCCGTCCGTCACCAGGCGCAGTCAACCTGTCCGCTACGGAGTCTGCGCCATCCCCTCCCCGTGGACAGTGCTTCCCCTGGTCAGGGAGGGCGGCACGACGCCTCAGGAGCCCCTGTGCCCTGAAGCGGCGACTTTCGACATCCGCTTCATCGGCTCGGCGTGCTGCTTCCGCCGCCCACGTCACGACATGCTCGGCCATCGGGCTCGGTCGCTCAGGAGCCCAACCCTTGGAAGCACCTGAAGCGGCGCAGAGATGCTGAAGCGCCCGATCACTGCGGCAGAACCCTCGCGGACAACGAGACCGCCGAGGCACTGCACGCTCTTTCCGGTGATTTGCCATGACAGCACGCCACATGCGCCATAGGCGTGACACCTACCCGTACCCTGACGCTGTGCGACTAGCCGGGCAACGATGGTGGCGGCGACAGGGCACGAGCCCATCGCAGACACTCCAGGCCGGGCCAACAGACCTGACAGAGGACTGGGACGTCACCCTGCAGTTGCTCATGCAAGCGGATGAGTGGCGGCTGCGGGCGGTGGAGCAACTGACCATACGCAGCGCCCGGGTCGGGGTGAGGCGCCGATCTCTCCATGCCATCCCTCTCGGCCCACTTCTCGCCGAGCACGTCGATGAGGACGTCGAGTCGATCTTCGTCTTGCTGCCCGTCGTCATCCTGACTAAGCGCCCGCTCTTTGCGTTTAACGTCTCAGTCGATGGCAAACCGGCCTACTTGGTACACAGGAGGGCGACCGCCGAAATCGAGGCTGGGTACGTCCGCGCCTTGGCGGAAGCCGCTGGGGTCTTTACGGACGACGCAATGGACGCGGTCATAGCGTCCATCTGTGAGTTCACGCCGACGCCGTGGCAGCGTTTCCGAGCCCCATACCGGATCCCGAGCCGAGCACTTCGCCGGTACCTGGAGGAGGGTTTGTCGCAACTGGTAGACGAGCACCCTTCTGCGACCGGGATGGCACGACTCAGGACGAGGCTGCGGCGCGCGCTGCGACGCAGATTCCCTGGGATCGCCAGCAGATTTCGGCGTGTCGACCGGCCCGTGCGTAGGCCCCTGCCGCTTAGCGCGGAGGAGTTCACCCAACTACGGATGACGTCCGCCGCGATTGGCCGTCGGATGCGTGAGGCGCTCGGGGAGGGAGCCAGCGCGATCTCCTCGGCGGATACGCCGCTACTCGTGGCCCCGCTGCTGGCTCAACGCGGGGTAGTGCGCAACGTGGCAGACTTGCAACGCGCCCTTCACGCGCTGCACCAGTTCGTCGAGGCGCTTGTCTCGGCAGCCGGGGAACCGCACCAGTCTCCAGCGCTGAGGGCGCTCGCGGACTACGGGCGCCGGTGGCAGGCCATGGTCTCGGCTGAGGTGCCTCTGCGGCGACCGTTCGTGATCACGGCTGAGCATCAGGTACCCCTGCGCCTCGGAGTCCTGCGTCCACGCACGCGTCAGCCCTTCGAACTGGCGGACGCTCGCAGCAACCACGTGACCTTGGAGATTGCCGTTGAGAACGTGGACATCGGAAGCGTCGAACTCAGAGGTGTCGACGGCGAACACACCGAGCGCACGCTGGCCACGGGCCTGCGCCAGTCACGCGAGCATTTTGGGCTCTACACCTCTGAGCCTGATCGCGACCACCGCGGCATCCTCCGCATCAGCCTAAGAACACCCTTCGCGATCCGGCTACCCGCCTGGACGATTCACGCCCTGGCGTGGGCCGCCGTGTCCCTGCTTGCGCTGAGCCTGCACCGAGCCACCTTGAACTCGGCTGATCTGGCAGTGCTGGTGGTGCCCACAACCTTCGCGGCGTCGTTGCTCCTGACGCGGGAGCGCAACTCTCTCGCCTACCGGATGCAACGGCTCAGCCGGGTCGGGACCACCGTCGCGACAGCGGCGCTTTGGATCTTGGTCTCCTACGCGTATGCCGGCGGCCACGTGTCGGCTCAGTGACGGGCGGCCGCTCTGGCCCTAGACTGTCAGCACCTTGCTCCACACTGGGGATCCTCGCCGTCGGACGGCGAACGGATCGAGGAGGTCACTGTGGCCAGCAACACAGGCAAAGGACGCCGCGTGGGCGCAGTCAAGGGACGAGCCCAGGTAAAAAATCCCACCACGGGCTTGTGGACTAAACGCAACACCTCGTCGGGACAGTTTGTGGCAGTAAAGAAGTCAGGTGACGTGTTCAAGGGCGTGCGCAAGGAGAACTGACCGATCAGGTAGTCACCGCCGCGCCACCAAGAAGCGCCAATCGACTTAGAGATGCGGCCAACAACCGGAATGCCGGGTGGCCAGCCTGCGAAGTTTTAGGACTTCCTTCCGGCAGCGCCGTGCTGGCACCTCGTCAAATGAAGCGCCGAGACCGTCGAACCAGACGGTTGGGGATGCGAGCGCCTGCCAAGCCTGAATGAACTATCGCCGCAGTGACAATCATCTTAACCATTTGGACCGTCGCGGCGAGCGTTCCTACAGACTTCACGTACATCACCCGGCGGCCGTGGCGGACTGTCGACACCTCCAGTACCCGAGGCTTGTGCCCTACCTCAGGCGGACCAAGTGCCGTTGAGGAATGCATGAGCGGCGAGGACGACGTCTCGCGCGCGGCCCTCCCTCAGGGCGATGACAGGCGAGGTGTCACCGAGGAATGGGTTGAGCCCCTGAAACCACACTCGGGCGGTGTTGGGTCCCTCGCTGTCGGCGATGGCGAGCCAGACGTGGTGGGCGGTCCGTAGGCGGGCCCGGGCGGCGTCGGGCGGGTTGAGGGCGGCTGGATCTGCCCACCGGCTCGGGGCTGTGGAGTCTCGGGATCCAGCCAAGGCCGCCACGAGCGTCGTCCCGAGGTGACTGTTGAGGCGGCGGACCGTCTCGTGGATGTCCAGGCGCTCAGGGTCGATGTGAGCGGCGAGTGTGTCGTCGATGCTCATGTCGATTCCCCTGTGGCTTGGTGTTTGAGGACGCAGATGGAGAGCCTATGACCCCGTCTTGGTGCGGTCACTAGCCCTCCGCCGCGCGTGGCCAGCGTGGCGCCCCCTTGGGTGGGTCCAGCCGTCGCCGACGCCTTCCTGTGCTGCGCATACGCGAGGTGGGCGACCGCGAACCCCGCCGCATGGCGGCGCGTGCGCCTGCAGTCGTCACCGGTATTGGCGGCGCTGTGCTTGCAGGATCCGTTGGCGCCAGCCGTCGTCCAGCGTCACGACGTGGCACTCCACCTGCAGAGCGCGGAGGGCTCCCGCGTACCAGGATCGGCCGGTGAAGGGCGCCGCCGCCGCGGGGTCGCTGAAGCACAGGACCTTGCGGTGGACCTCGCCCAGCGCCTTGGCGACATGCACGAGTTTCAGTGCGTCAGCCAGCACCTTGTTGCGCTGAGCCGACTTGGGCGGCCCTTGGTGAGCCCACGCCTCCACCAGGACCGGCGGGTTCTGACCGACCCCGTCGACCTCGACCCAGGAGCCGTCGGACAGGTAGATGCGCTCAGGCGCTAGCGGCACGAACAGCCTCGACGCCAGGGCGGCCAGCATCACCGCCTCCGCTTCCCTTTGAACGCTGCTGTCCCCCGCTGGAACTTCGTCCAGCGACTCCTCGTTCGCCACGCTCACAGGTGTGAGTTGGCCTTGCGGCTCGACCTCCGTTGGCCCGGCTGGCGCACCGTTGCCCGACGCCATGGCTTGCGCCTTGGCCCTCAGCGCCACAGAGGGAAGGGCGCCCAGCAGTTGCTCGCGCTCGCCCGGGGCGCTCCTAATGGACTGAGCCACTTGGCTTGCGTGTCGCGCATCGTGTCCTGGCCGATACAGCACCCGCCCGCCGCTGGTGGCGGATCCGCACCCACACAGGCAACGCTGTCCGACAGGCGGCATCTCCATAGGTCGGGCGCCTGCGGACGGGGGAAGGAGGCGGTAGCGGCCATGCGCCACCCGCTCTAGATCGTCGTAGACACGGTCATGGTGGCTGTTCGCCCCACCGCGCATCCGGCTAACCACGTGAGTGCGGATCGTTGCCTCGGCGTACTTCGACCCCTGTGCCGCCAGGGCCGCCACGACGTCCTGCACGGTCACGGCGCCGTCCGCGCTGCGCGCTTCCAGCGTGGGCCAGATCGCGAGGATCTCCTCGCGGCACGTACTCGCCATGCGCCGCACCGTACGCGGATGCCCAGGCCACATCGACGACCGTCATCACGCAGGAGCCAAATGAGTGTCGTAGTTCGGCTCGCCAATGTTCTCATCACCGAAGAGTCCAGCGACCGAGGACGGCCGCGCCAGGTTCAGCACCGCCGTGGCCCCGTTGGCCCCTGCGGCTAATGATCAAACATCGGGGTTGATGAGGTCTTCGCGGGTGATCGTGACAGGCTTGATCTGTCCCAACTTGCTGGCGCTGGCGGTCGGCAGGGCACGCACGTTGATGAGGTGGACGCGGACACCGCTGACCTCGACGTAGGGCGGCCAGGTCTTTTCGTTGGCGTCGCTAGGCAGGTCCAAGGCTCGTCCGGACAGGTTGATGATCATCAGGTGGCCTGCGGACTTGCCGTAGTCCTGTGCGTACTGCACGACCTGGTGGACTCCGGAGACGATGCCTCGCTTGTCGTGGCTGGCGGCATCGAAGACCTTGACCTCGCACACTAAGGGGTCCTCGGTGTCCAACTCTCCGAGGACGTCGGAGAGTCCGGAGGCGGACTTGGCCTGCGAGAAGGGCATGTTGAGGCCCTGGTCGAACAGCCACCGTCGCAGGTCGGTGTCGTAGATCTGCTCCCCTTGGCGGGTGTTGGCCAGGTACTGGTCGTGCAGTCTGGCGCGCTCGAACCACTCCACACGGCGGACGTACCGCTCCAACAGGTACAGCACGCTGCTCTCCGCGCTCAGCCGCTCGCCGAGGTAATCGAAGACCACCGACACGACGGACTGGGTCATGCCACGCACAGCGTCATTGAAGTTTCTGCTGGAGTCGACGGAACTAGCGAGTTCCAGCACGGCATGAGGATCTTGATCTAGGTCCCGCATCCAAGCCCACACCAGGCGTGCTCGTCCCGCCTCGGTGCTGGTCGGCCACTGCAACCCTTGATTCTGCTCGCAAGCCTGCACCCACTCGTCGACCATCACCTCCGGCTCGGCAGTGGCGAGATCTTCGACGATGGCTCGGAGCGCAGGTTGCTCGTTGATCCAGCGGCAGATCAGACCAACTTCATGTCCGTACGTGGTGTAGCCGGTCGTCATCAGACGCCGGAAACGATCACGCAGCGCTACCTGTAGGTCCTGCTGGTACCTCATCGGAACGCCTTCCTCAGCGCGCTGGTCAGGTCATCCATGGCCTCGTCGATGACTCGCTGAACCTCGATGGGCGCGTTGTGCACCGATGCGTCCGGATCGACCAACCAGATCCGGGTGCGGCAGGCCGGGCACAGCACCGACGCCTTCGCGGCGACCTCGACCAGGCGTATCCAGACCGGATAAGCGCAGTTGGGGCAGGCGGCCTCCGTGTCCAGGTTGAGGACGTGCGCTTGCAGACTCTTGCCGCTCACAACGTCCACCGCCGTCGCGGCGCCGTACAAGGTGTGGGGCTCACAGACGATCCGACGGGGGCGATGGCGCGAGATGGCCTCACGCTGCTCAGCGTGGCATGGGGGTCTGACAATCGCGAGGTCGTGATTTGCTCGACTGAGTTCTGTGTCTCGATCCCATGGGACTAGAGCGCGCAGTCGCATCGCCAGCACCCACGGCTGGCGCCGTGGACGTTGCGCGGATGTCCGCATGCACAGGGGGTGGCACGTGCTGCACGGGCGCTGTCTTCCGGAGGGGCCGAAGCGTGGATGCCGGTCGAGGGATGCTGGTGATCTTCTCCGGGGCCGTGGCTGTTTCCGGGCTGTCCAGGTCGGCCCCGTCCCTCGGTACCGGCCGTTCGTGGCGATGACTTCGGGCGAGGAGACGATGTCGTCCGCCATCCGCCGAGGGCTTGACGGAACTCTGGCGGCAGGTCTGGGCCTGGCAGCAGACGAGCCTGGGCCGATGCCTCCGGTGAGGGAGGTGGGCCTACGGGCGCAGATGGATCAGGCGCAGGCTCGCCGGGCACGTCGGGGCAGTGCTCTCCTCCCCGGCTTAGGCACCAGTGGGGAGCGGGCACGTACATCTGCTCGGTGGGCACCGTCAAGGACGCAACGGGTCCTTGTGTGAGCACGGTGTCGCGCAAGAACCAGTCACCGAAGGTGTAGTTGCAGCGCGGGCAGTAGAAGGCCATGTAAGCCTGGCTGCCGGACATGCGAGTTCTCCGCCGCTGAAGTCCTGCACTGGGAAGGCCCGTGTTGCGGAGAGTCTCGTGGACGGTGCGCCGCACGGCTGGCATGGCCTCCGGGCGCGAGTCCTGCCACAAGCCGAGGACCAGATCTTCGGCACTGGTCTGCCCGCAAGCGCCGGTAGCCACCCGCGAGGTTACGTTCCACAAGCCGAACGTCTTCTGGCATCGGGAGCAAGACGATGCGTAGACATCGACGCGCCAGGCCATCGGGATGCTGGATCCGAGGACCATGCGGTGTTGCACCCGCCGAGACAGCAGGGCCTTGACCATCTCCGTCAGCGGTAGATCGCCAGTGCCAACCTTGTGCTGGGCGTTGCCGTGAGCGCTGGGGTCGCCGCTCGCCTGGAGCGCGACGGTCGTCCGCTCCTCCTGCCAAGCGAGCGCGAAGATGGGCAGGTCCCTGGTGGCGACTGGAGGGACGCTGGAGGAGTGGGCGGTGAACCAGGCGCAGCGGACGCCGTCCCGGTCATACGCGCGCTGCCGCGCAGCGTAGTCCGCGTAGGTCTGGTGACTCCATTGCACTTCGAACGCCACCTGGATCTTGCCCCGTCGGGCGAGCACGTCCGCGCGCCAGGCCCCACTAGGGGCGGTTACCTCCGGTTCTGCATCCCATCCGGCCTCAGTGGCCGCCTGGACGATGAGGCTCTTCAGAAGCAGGTGCTGCGGCGTCTCTCGCCCGTGCGCTCGACACGAATCCTCAGCGGTGGGGTTGTGCGCGAAGAAGCGCGTCCCGAAGCGGTTTGCGCGCGTGTGCCCTGGGCGACCGCATCGCAAGGTCAGCGCCTGTTCTCCGGCCCGCAATGCCTCTTGGAGGTCGCGCCAGGCGGCGTCGGACAGCAGGCTGCTGACGGTACGCTGCCCATTCACGAATCCCACGAGAGGCACGGAACTACTTCGCTCCTCGTGCCTGCCGCGGCGACGCTGCGCTCCGCCGCGGCTTTCGAGACGCTGACATGCTGGAGACGCTAGGGGCGCGTCCCGACAGCAGGACGGACAGAGGTCACGGATGGGCGAGTGAGGGTTAGCGCCTGCTACAGACTGTGCCGACCATGGTCATCACTAGGGCGGTCCGAGCGCTGGCGGCGCTTGCGGACCTGCTTGGTCGACCACCACAGGCCCTTGCCTGGCGCGGACGGGTGGGTGCGGTCGAAGTCATGAACATCGCGGTGGCAGCCAGGGCACAGCGGCACCAGGTCCATCAGCCGCTCGCGACCGAGGTTCTTGTAAGTCCGGTGGTGCAGGTGACCGCCCCGGCCCCACTGTGCCCCGCATACGTAGCAGACCTTCGGTAGACCGCTGGCGATGTAGCGGGCGCGCACGGCGCGCCAGGCTGAGGACTTGATGTACGACCCGTAATCAACGACGTCGCCGGTCGGCAACTGACTCACAGGGGGACCTCCAGGCTGGAGCGCTGATGGTGGTGGCGACGGCGGCAAGCGCTGACAACTTGGCAGCCGCCACGCCCGGCGACGGTCACGAGGCCGATGTAGTCGTCGAATCAGAACAATGCATCCGAATCCCGCACGCGCAGCCGGATCAGTCGGTGCATGCCACCTCAGCGCCACAGCGCCCATCGACGCGCGGTGTGCTTCGGCGGTACACGGGACGTCAAGGTGTGCACCGGCGGGTGCGCTCAGGTACTGCGCAGCGTGCCGTTGTCCGGGTCGGCCTCGTAGAGGTCGAAGTTCCTTTCGGCGATGAGTTCAACGAGGTCGTCGAAGACCGCGTCGAGGTCGACGGGCGCGTCGGGGTCGTGGACCTCGTAGCAGGTGATGCTCGGGGAGAAGGGGTTCGCGTCCAGAAGGAGCAGGTAGAGGCGCTCGAACTGCTCCTCGCGGCCGGACGGATCCGGTCTCCGGGTGAACAGGCGCAGGCGCGGGAACGCGTTTGCGAAGGTGCTCTTGCGGCGTGGGGTGTCGTCGGCGGTGGCTTGCGCGTCCAGGAAGAGGAAGCCTGCGATGACGGCGTAGGGGAAGCGCCGGTGGAGGGTGACGGCCTCGATGAGCAGGTCCCCACGTCGGTTGATCAGGTTCTTCTGGAACGCCTTCGACTTCTGATCCCGGAACATGATCGTTTTCACCGAGCACGCGAGGATCAGCCCGGACTCCTCGGTGGCCCAGGTGACGTCGACGCGCTTGCTGCCCAGGCCACCGGCGAGTCGGCGCTCCGCTCCGGACAGTCCCAGGTCGCCAGGGCTGGCGGGCCTGGCTTCCTTCATCCCCCGGTGCCGGAGTTCTTCGGCGATGGCCAGCGCGATCACGTTGGAGACCTTTTGTGACCAGCCCCCTTTGTCCCGCTGGCTTGCGTCGTCGGCGGGTTTGGGGCCGACGCCTTTGATCGCGGTGGTGAGCAAATCGTCAATCCTGGCCACGGGCACCATTCCCGGCACCACGGGCCATCCGTCGAGCGGTCAGGTCTGCGTGAGCCTCACGCAGCCCACGCACCTCGCTTCGCGCGATCCCGAGTTCTCCAACTAGGAGGACGTCGTCGACCAGGCGCGCCGCGTCTCCGAGTCGGCCGTTGCGCAGGTGGGTGGCCATCTGCGGTCGCAGATCCGACAGCGCCTTGCGTGCCGCCTGCACCAGGACGGGTGAGGGAACCGGGAGGCGGTCGGCCTCGCGCGGCTCAATCTTCAGCATGCCGCCACCGTAAGCGCGGCCTACGGTCTCTGCCCCCACAAGCGTCAAAGAGTTCAGCGCGGCGAGCGGGAGGAGGTCCATCCCGATCTTGCGGTGCTGGGGGTGCAGGTAGACGCCGTGGACGGAGTTGAGGTGATGGACCTTCGCACGGTTGGTGCAGAGCCTCGGAGTGTCGCTGTTCATGTACGTCAGGAGCAGGTCCGCTGATGGCTGCAGAGGGGTGCGCCACCAGGGCTTGCGGACACGGCACTTGTAGGCGGTGTGGACGCCGGTGTGCTCCCCTGCCTCGATGTATGCCTGCCCCGCCGGGGATGGATCTCCGGAAGGCCGGAACAGCCAGATTGCGGACCCGGCCTTGCCCATTTCTGCCAGCGCCGCGTCCCCGAACGTCAGGCCCCGCAGGTGGCGCGAGCCCGGCGGGGACAGGCGGATGAGGTCGCTTGCCGGCAGCCCCAGTTCAGCGACCCGGGCCGAGGTGAGCGCGAAGAACTTGTTGTTGCCGGTGACCATCCCGAGGGTGGTGTCTCCCCACGTCTCCAGGACGGCAAAGTCCTCACTGCTCGTGAGAGACGTGTAGGTGCGCAGCGCGTCGGCGGACAGCAGCGACGGCGTCCACTTGTCCTCAGGGCTGACCGGCTTCCACCGGCGCGCAACGCCAGCCTCGGATAGGGCTGCGGCGTCTTGGACCTGGATGAGATCGCAGTGGTCGGTGCCGTGCTGACCCGTTGGGTCATAGCCGTCGGCGAGAAGGAGGACGACCTCTTCGAGGACGCCGGGAAAGACCCGCTCGGTGAACAGAACTAGGCGCACGCTCGCGAAGCGCTCCATGAGGAAGCGCCGGACCTCTGCGGCGTAGTTGACCGTGAGGAGTTCGGCAGGCACGACCAAGCCCATCCGGCCGCCGGGCTGGAGGAAGAGCGCGGAGTGGATGGTGAATGCGGCCCACGAGGACGCCAGACCGGTCAGCGACACCCCGGCGCGCAGAGCCGCCATCCGAGAGCGAGCCCTGGACTCCCCACCGAAATCTTGGTAGCGGACATAGGGGGGATTCCCGACCACGGCGTCATACGTGCCGGTGGGGTCCACGGTGAAAAAGTCCCCGGTGATGATGTTCGGCTCGACCCCGGCCTGCCGGAGGAGGTTTCTCGCCGCGTCCGCCGATGCGGCGTGCAGTTCGACCCCGTCGAGGCCACCAAGGCCCTGGCCGAGCAGGTCGGGCTCGTGTAGCGCAGCGAGACGGTCGACGGCAGCGAGGAGGAACGCCGCCTCACCGCAGGAAGGCTCGAGGACCTTGTCGTCATGAGAGCGGATGGCCCAGTCAGTGATGTAGCGGGCCAGGGGCTCCGGCGTGAAGAAGGCGCCTCTAGCCTTGCGCAGAGCCCCCGTGTCGATGGCGACAGCGGTAGCGGGGTGGGTCACACCGCGCAGTGTGGTCTACGGGTCTGACTCTCTCGGCGGGAACCCGTAAGGCCGCACGTCACTCCTGCGATCACAGCCGGGCGGTGGCTGGTTCCCTGGGGGACCGCGCGGCCTGTGACTCGCTGACGCCAGACGGATGGGAACCGGGGGCAGTCGGTCGGCGTCCACGACCACGGACGCACGCACCCTCCCGCTCAGGCCGGGGCCAAGTCGACTGCACCTGCCATCGCGACGTCGGTGACCTGTGTCCGTCAGGAGTTACAACGGCCCCCCTGACGGACCGGATGCCGATCCTGAGGAGAGTTCGTGGAGCCGCTGGCAGCCCGGCTCCATGGCCAACACTAACGCGGCAACCGCTGGCCTCAGCCCCGACGGTGAGGCCACATGCCCGGGCCTCACCGTGTCCCTGCGCTCCAGTGGTGAGTTGGGGCAGTCTCTCCAGCCCGCACATGACTCCGCTTACTGCGATGAGTCTTGGATCGCTCGGCGAACTGCTCACGGGTCAGCCGATTCGGCGTTCGCTTCGGGAGTCAGGCTCCCCACCCACGCTGTGAGGTCATTCCGAAGATCGGACAGGTCACGAGCCGCCTGTCCCACCATCTTCAAGCCCTGAGCGTTGCCTGGCGCGAGGTCAAGGGTTTCCAGCAAGTCGGTGATAGCGGCGCTGGTTTGCCGCAGAGACTCCTGCAGCCTACGGACGGCTGGGGTTGTGAGAACGGCCTTGCCGTCTGTCGTCACGGACACCCCAGAGGCAGCATCGGCTGCCCGCCGTTCCGCCTCCTTTACAGCCTTTTGCTTGTCCCGCCAGAGGCGTTGAGCGGCGGATCGGTGTTCTCGGTAGTGCTCCAGGCAGTACGGCGAGTGAGGGTGCTCCGGGTGGTTGGGGGTTCGCCGCCCGTGCTCGTGGCAGGTGCGGCAGAAGCGTTGGCCGTCGAGAAGGACCGGCTGGTTCTCAACTAGGCCGCCTAGTCGCGGGGATCCCCGGACGGCGGCCTGCCTCGGTTGCTGCTGGACCACCCGCCAATCCTGCCTGTCCTTGGGGGCTCAGGTGCTGAGTCCCGTCTACCGATGCAGGACCGTCCGGTCATGTAGATAGTCGGTAGATAGGCGGTACGACGGTGATCTCAGGCCGCCAATGGCTTGCGCATGATCAACGCCGCCTCCTCGTCACCTCGCCAGACCGTCCGCGGGGCAACCGCCCGGATTCCCCAGCAGAGGGTCATCGGGGACCGCTCAGGGGTCCCCGTGTCTGACGACGTCGTGGCCTACCTCGCGGGGTACACGCCCCGGGGCGTTGCAGCCGGCCACGCCGATTGGGCTAAAGGCCTCGTACTGGCGAGCCACCCGGCGTCTCGACTGGACGCGCGGGTGCTGTGCCGTCGCTGCTGTGACCTGGCGGCCTGGCTGGTGAACGTGGGTTACGACCTGGCTACTCCGGTGGAGACGCTGCTCAGCGACGCGGTCATTGACGCTTATCTACGTAAGACGCAGAGGAACCCGGGCACGGCGCAGACGATGCGCTCGGCCTTCCGACGGGTGCGCCGGGCCGTGACACAGGAGCGCAAGATCGTCTATGCCGGTGGACGCACTGACGTCGACTCAGCCGTGCGCCCCGTGGACACCGCAGAGGCCCACAGGTTCTTGAGTTGGATCAACGGCATCGATGACCAGCACGCGCTGCGTCACGACGGCTTGACGCTGGTCGCCCTGATCCGTGGGGCGGGCTGCACCCGGCCGGACCTGGACCACATCGATGTGGCGACCTTCCGCGCCGCACCCGGCGGCCGACTCACCTTGGACATCGCAGGGGCGATGCCCCGGACCGTGACGGTCGAGCGCCCCTGGGCCCAGCACCTGCAGGCCGCCCACAAGCGGGTCGGCTCAGGATCGCCATTCGACCTTGACGGCGCTCACCGCAAGGGATCTCAGCGCCTCAAGAACCTGGAGGGCTACTACTACCGCCAGCAGGCCCGCCTCGACCCCGCCCACCACAAGGCCCTCCCGGGGTTCTTGAACCTGAACACCTACCGCGCCGCATGGCTCGTGGAGCGCCTGAACAGCGGCGTCCGCCTGGACCGCCTGCTGCGCGAGGCCGGGCTCCGCTCCGCCGCAAGCCTCGACCGGTACCTGCAGTACCTGCCCGACACGTGCGCTCCGCGGACCGCGCGGTGACCGCCGCCGCGGAGACCAGCGGCCCCGCGGTCCGACACAGCGCGATGCAGAGCGCTGCAGCGTGGACCGACGCCGACAAGGAGCAGGCACTCAAGGCCGCCGCCTTCGAGCCAATCACGCTCGCCTATGCCGTTCTGGACCTCAGCGGCATCACCAACCTGGTCCGGGAACGGACTCAGAAGCCGCGTGGTCGCAAGCAGGTCGGTCTGTCAGCCGTCGACGTGCTGGCAGCAGCCATCGCCGTGCCCCTGAAGAACGGCAGCCCCCAGTTCCACGAGATGGCGCGCCTGCTTCACCAGGACATGCCCCCCGCCGAGCGCCGTCGACGCGGCATCACCCGCCCCTGGCCGACCGCTGCCCACACCACCGCACAGCGTCGCAACATGATTCGCGCCGCCGAGGAGGCCGTGCGCAGGCGCTTCGAGTCCCTCAGCCGCGCCTTCGACACCTACACCGGGCCCCGCAACCAGCGGATGGACCTCGACGGGCTCGTCGAAGAGGCACGCAAGGCGCAGGCCAACGATCCCGACGGCGCCCTCACCGCGGCACGCCGCACCGAGTTGCTGGACGTCATGAACGGACTCGTGCACGGCACCCTCAACCTGGTCCCCTCCGACCTCCTCGCACAGATGGGCGACGTCTTCGCCATCGACGGCACCTTCGTGCCCACCTGGGCGCGCGGCCCTCGCCAGCACACGCCCTACAAGAAGGTCACCCGCGCGGTCAACGCGTCCGGAGGTTCTCAGGAGCCCCAGACCGGCGCCCCAGGCCGAGTGCTCACCGCCCTGAAGAAGCCCGGGAACAGCCTCGTGGCCGCCGACCCCGAAGCCGGGTGGTACATCCGCACCAATGCGGACGGATCCACGGAGGAGAAGGGCTTCGGGTACGACGCCCACCTGGCCATCGCGCTCAACCCTTCGGCCGACACGAACACCGTCACCTTCCCCACCATGGTCGTCGGACTCACCTTGGACACCCCCGCCTTCGACCCGGGCCCCAACGCCGTCGAACTCGTCGAGCGCATGCAGCAGTGGGCGCGCGACTCCGACCGGTCACCGTTCAAGATCGGCGTCTTCGACGCCCTCTACCCCCGGCTGAAGCCGCAGGACTTCGGACGCCCGCTGCGACGGCTTGGTGTGATGCCTCTCCACCGGCTGCGGAACGACATGCTCGGCAAGTCCGGCGTCAGCCATGAGGGCGCTGACCTCGTCGAGGGCACCTGGTACTGCGCCCAGATGCCCAACCGCCTGGTCAACGCCAGCAAGGAGTTGGCCGCAGGCACGATCACCGAGTCGGAGCACGGGTCGTTGGTCAAGGACCGCGAGCGGTGGGAGATGTACCGGATCAGCGGTGATGACGTCCTGACCGCCGACGGTGAGCCCAAGAGCCACCGGTACGAATGCCCGGCATCTCACCGGGGCGGCGGCCACTCCTGCGTGCGCAAGCCGCATGCAGCAGGTCCGCAGGACCTCCCCCTACCCGTCCGTGCCCTGCCCGCAGACGCACCCGCCCCCGCTGCGTGCAGCCAGCGCACCTTCACCATCCCGTACTCCCTCGGCACCGGCATCGAGCAGGCCGAGCCATACTTCAGCGAGGCGTGGAAGGACCTCAACGGGCGCTTCCGGTCGGCCAACGAGGGCAAGAACGGGGCTCTGAAGGATCCCGCCAAGATCGGGATCGGCGCCAAGGGCAGGCGCCGCGTCAACGGCCTCGCCGCCAACGGCCTCCTGCTCGCCTGCCAGGTCGCAGCCGCCAACCTGCAGCGCTTGACGACCTTCCTGGAGAGCACCGAACCCGCCACCGACGGAGTGCGCACCCGGACGTACTCGGCATACCGCACCCGGCGCGCCGAGCAGAAGGCCGCAGACCGTCCCGCAGGGCAGTCCACGGGCACTGCGCCTCGCCACAAGCGGCGACTCAACACCTCTGCCCCGGTCGCCCCACGGGCACGATCAGCCCGTACCTCTCACTGACGACAGCGACAAGACCCACGACCTGGCAGCACCCGGAGCCCGCGAACTCTCGCGGGCTCCGGGTGCTGCCAGGTCACACCTGCATACGGGCGACTGAGCAGCAGCGCGAGCCCTGAGCAGGCTCGAACAGCCCCGAACACGACGAAGGCCGCACCCCGGAGGGTGCGGCCTTCGCCTTGCTTGCCGTTTCGTGTACCTGAGGTGCCCACTTTCGTGGACAACCCTTGGTGCGCGAGGGGGGACTTGAACCCCCACGCCCTTTCGAGCACACGGACCTGAACCGTGCGCGTCTGCCAATTCCGCCACTCGCGCAAGCGACGTGAACACTAGCACCCGTCGCCGGGGCCCTCCGCGCCGGTGCCGCTCCCCCCAGCGCGCCTGGGCGGGGACGAGGGCCGGACGGCTACGATCGCCGCCACGGACGGCCGGGGACGGCGGCGGGCCAGCGCGAGAGGGAGGAGGGGCCGGGTGGGAGTGCTCGACCGCTTCGAGCGCGGCGTCGAGCGCGTCGTCAACGGCGCCTTCGCCCGCGCGTTCAAGAGCGAGGTGCAGCCGGTGGAGCTGGCCAGCGCGCTGCGGCGCGAGGTCGACACCACCGCGGCGGTGGTCGGCCCCGACCGCACCCTGGTGCCCAACGCCTTCACGATCGACCTCTCCCCCGCCGACCACGACCGGGTCTCCACGTGGGAGGACGACCTCGCCCAGGAGCTGGCGGACGCGCTCACCGACCACGCCCGCTCCCAGCGCTACTCCTTCCCCGGGCCGGTCAGCATCCGCTTCGACCTCGACGAGGACCTCGGCACGGGCGTCTTCCGGGTGCGCAGCGCCCGGGTGCGGGGCTCCATCGCCCCCGGCACGGGCTCGGTGGCCACCCCCTCCCACCCGGTGCTGGAGCTCGACGGCCGCCGCTACCAGCTGACCGGCGAGCGCACCGTGCTCGGGCGCGGCAGCGAGGCCGACGTGGTCATCGACGACCCCGGCATCTCCCGGCGGCACGCGGAGGTCCGCCTGCGCGGCGGCCGCGCCTCGGTGCACGACCTGGGCTCCACCAACGGCACGGTCGTGGACGGCGTCCGGCTCGACGCCGGCAACGGCAGCACCGCCGCGCTGGCCGACGGCAGCACGGTGCTGCTCGGGCGCACCCGCGTGCGGTTCCTGTCCGGCGCCGAGCGCGCCGCGGCCCGCACCGACGAGGAGTGGTGAGGGCGCGACGATGAGCCAGCTGACCGTCACCGTGCTGCACCTGGGCCTGCTCGCCCTGCTGTGGGTCTTCGTCATCGGGGTCGTGGGGGTGCTGCGCCGCGACCTGTTCGGCACGCAGGTGCTGGCCCGTCCCGCGGCCCCGGCGGCTCCCGGCCGGGCGGCCCGGGCGGCGGCCGCGCCGGCGGCTCCCGCTGCGGCTCCCGCTCCCGCTCCGGCGCCCGTGCGCGCCCCGGCCCCGGTGGCCGCCCCCGCGCCCGTGGACGCCGGCCCGCGCACCCTCGTGGTGACCGAGGGGCCGCTGGCCGGCACGAGCCTGGCGCTGGGCTCAGTGCTGATCGGCCGGGCGCCGGAGTGCACGCTGGTGCTGCCCGACGACTACGCCTCCAGCCGCCACGCCCGCCTCGTGCCGCGCGAGGGCCGGTGGTTCCTGGAGGACCTCGGCTCCACCAACGGCACCACGCTGGGGCGCTCCGCGAGCGGCACCCCGGTCACCGGCACCGTGGAGGTCGGCCCCGGCAGCGTGGTGCGCATCGGCCGCACCGTCCTCGAGCTGCGCCGGTAGACGCGACGATGCCCCTGACGCTGCGCGCAGCGGCCCGCTCCGACGTCGGGCTGGTCCGCTCCAACAACCAGGACTCCGCCTTCGCCGGCGTCCACCTGGTGGTCGTCGCCGACGGCATGGGCGGCCACGCCGGCGGCGACGTCGCCTCGTCGGTGGCGATCGGCCACCTCGCCCCGCTGGAGGACGAGGCCCACGGGGCCGACGCGCCCCAGCAGCTCGAGGCGGCCATCGCCCGGGCGCAGACGGCGCTGCTGGAGCGGGTGGCGCAGGAGCCGGCGCTGTCCGGCATGGGCACGACCGTCACCGCGCTGCTGCGCTCGGGCGACCGCCTGGTGCTCGCCCACCTGGGCGACTCCCGCGCCTACCTGCTGCACGAGGGCGAGCTGACCCAGGTCACCCGCGACCACACGTTCGTCCAGCGCCTCGTGGACGAGGGCCGCATCACGGCCGAGGAGGCCGAGCACCACCCGCAGCGCAACGTGATCCTGCGGGTGCTGGGAGACGTGCAGTCCTCCCCGGAGGTCGACCTCTCGGTGCGCCGGGCGGTGGCCGGCGACCGGTGGCTGCTGTGCTCGGACGGCCTCTCCGGGGTGGTCAGCGACGACACCCTGCGCGAGGCGCTGTCGACCATCGCCGACCCCGGCGCCTGCGCGGACCGGCTCGTGCAGCTGGCCCTGCGCGGCGGCGGCCCCGACAACGTGACCTGCGTCGTGGCCGACGTCGTCGACGCCGCCAGCGCGGTGCCCGCCGGTGTCCAGGTGGTCGGCTCCGCCGCGCTGGACCGCCCGGCGTCGTCCGCGGCGGCCTCCACCCCCGCGGCCCGGGCCGCGGTGCTGGCCCGCAGCGCCGGCGACCCGGACGCTCCCGGTGCGGCGGACGACCCCGGCGGTCCTCGCCCGGAGGAGCCCGGCGGAGGGGGCGCCGGCGCCACCGCGGGTCCGTCGTCGCGCCGGCGCCGGGCCCGCGGGCTCCTCGTCGGCGCACTGGTGCTGGTGGTGCTCGCCGGAGGGCTGTGGGCCGGCTCGGCGTGGCTCTCGCGCCAGTACTACGTGGGGGCCGACGGCGGCCGGGTGGCCATCTTCCGCGGTCTGTCCCAGGACGTCGGCCCGCTCGACCTGTCCTCGGTCGTCCAGCGCGAGGACACGGCCGTCGACGACCTGCCGACGGTCTACCGCGAGCGAGTGGAGGCCAGCATCGGCGCCGCCGACCTGACCGACGCCCGCCGGATCGTGGCCGACCTGCGGTCGGAGGCCCGGGCCGGCTCGGGCGACCAGGACGCCGCGACGCCCTCGCCCTCGCCGACGGACGGCGAGCCGGGCAGCGAGCCGGGCAGCGCGCCCACCGACGTCCCCACCGGCGAGGTGCCCTCACCGGCCACGCCCCCGGCGCCCGGCGGCTCGGCCACCACGTTCCGCCCGCCCGCCCCGGCGGCCTCCTGATGTCGGTCGTCACCGCCCACGCGCCGCGCACCCGGCGGGGGGTGGAGCTGGTGCTGCTGGCCCTGGCCCTGCTGGTCGCCATGGGCGCCTACGGCATGGTCGGGGTGGCCGTGGACGGCGCGTGGCCGCCGGGGCTGCTCGGCTACGGGGCCGGCCTGGCGGCGCTCACCGGCGGGCTGCACCTGGTCGTGCGCTGGCGCGCGCCGTACGCCGACCCGCTGCTGCTGCCGGTGGCGACCGTGCTCAACGGCCTCGGCCTGGCGGTGATGCACCGCCTCGACGTCGTGCGCGACACCGGCTTCGCCTCCCGCCAGCTGCTGTGGACCGCGGTCGGGGTGGTGCTGGCCGCCCTGGTGGTCGCGCTCCTGCGCGACCACCGCGTGCTGCGCCGGTACACGTTCACCGCGATGGTCGTCGGCCTGGTGCTGCTCCTGCTGCCGCTGGTCCCGGTGCTCGGCACCCGGATCAACGGCGCGCAGATCTGGATCCAGGTCGGGCCGCTGTCCTTCCAGCCGGGCGAGCTGGCCAAGATCGTCCTGACGGTGTTCTTCGCCGGCTACCTGGTGACCGCGCGCGACACGCTCTCGCTGGTGGGCCCCCGGGTGCTCGGCCTGCAGCTGCCCCGCCCCCGCGACCTCGGCCCCATCCTCGTCGCCTGGCTGGCCAGCCTCGGCGTGCTCGTGCTCGAGCGCGACCTCGGCACCTCGCTGCTGTTCTTCGGCCTCTTCGTCGGCATGCTCTACGTCGCCACCCAGCGGGTGAGCTGGATCGCCGTCGGCCTGGTCCTCTTCGTGGGCGGCGCGGTGCTGGCCTGGAGCCTGTTCAGCCACGTGCAGGGCCGGGTGCGGGCCTGGCTGGACCCCTTCGCCCCCGCGGTCTACGACGCGGAGTTCGGCGGCAGCTACCAGCTCGTGCAGGGCCTGTTCGGCATGGCCGACGGCGGCCTGATCGGCACGGGGCTCGGCCAGGGCCGGCCGCAGACGGTGCCCTACGCCGAGAGCGACTTCATCCTGGCCGCGATCGGCGAGGAGCTCGGCCTGGTCGGCGTCTTCGCCGTCCTCGTGCTGTACCTGGTGCTCGTCGAGCGGGGCCTGCGCACGGCCGTCGGCGTCCGCGACGGCTTCGGCAAGCTCCTCGCCGGCGGCCTGGCCTTCGCCGTGGCCCTGCAGGTCTTCGTCGTGGCCGGCGGGGTGCTGCGCGTGATCCCGCTCACCGGCCTGACCCTGCCGCTGCTGGCCTACGGCGGCTCCTCCCTCGTCTCGAACTGGATGATCATCGGTCTGCTGCTGCGCACCTCCGACGCCGCCCGCCGCCCGGCGCCGGTCGCCGACACCTCCGGGACGCCGGTCGCGCCCTCGGTCCAGGACGCCTCCGCCACGCAGGTGGTGCACCTGTGAACGCCCCCCTGCGGCGCCTGTCGGTGCTCGTGACGGCCCTGTTCCTCGTGCTCATGCTGGCCGCCACCTGGATCCAGTCCATCGACGCCGGCCGCCTGCGCGCCGACGCGCGCAACTCGCGCACCCTGTACGCCGAGCTGGGCCGCGAGCGCGGCCCGATCCTCGTCGGCGGCGAGGCCGTGGCGAGCTCGACGCCGGTCGAGGACGCCTACCGCTACCAGCGCGTCTACGCCGACGGGCGCCTGTACGCCCACGCCACCGGTGTGTACTCGGTGATCACCCAGCCGACCGGCCTGGAGGGCGCGCGCAACGACCTGCTCTCCGGCACCTCCGACCAGCTGTTCTACCGGCGCCTGTCCGACCTCCTCACCGGGCGCGAGCCGGCCGGCGCCGTGGTGGAGACCACGCTGGACGCCGACGTGCAGCGTGCCGCGGCCGAGGCGCTGGGCGACCAGCGGGGCGCGGTGGTCGCGCTGGACCCGAGGACCGGCGACGTCCTCGCGATGGTCTCCTCCCCCAGCTACGACCCCGACGAGCTCGCCACGCACGACCGCGACGCCGCGGCGGCCGCCCGCCAGGCGCTGCTGGCCGACGAGGGCGACCCGCTGGTCAACCGCGCGATCGCCGGCGACCTGTACCCGCCGGGCTCCGTCTTCAAGATCGTGACGGCTGCGGCGGCCCTGGAGTCCGGGGAGTTCACCCCCGACGGGCTCGTGCCGGGCCCGGCGGTGCTCGACCTGCCCCAGACGGACACCGGCCTGCCGAACAGCAACGGCCGCTCCTGCGGCGAGGGCGACCAGGTCACGCTGACCGACGCCCTGCGGATCTCGTGCAACACGGCCTTCGGGTGGCTGGGCATGGAGCTGGGCGGCGACGCGCTGCGCGAGCAGGCCGCCGCCTTCGGGTTCGGCGAGCCGCTGTCGGTGCCGCTGCGGGTGACCCCGAGCACCGTGCCCGCGGAGATGTCGCCGCCCCAGCTGGCCCAGGCCGGGATCGGCCAGTTCGACGTGCGCGTCACCCCGATGCAGGTCGCGATGGTCTCCGCGGCCGTCGCCAACGACGGGGTGCTGGTCAAGCCGAACCTCGTGCGCAGCGTGCGCGGGGAGGACCTGGAGGTCATCGAGCAGCCGGAGCCCGTCGAGCTGGGCCGCGCCGTCTCCGCCGACACCGCCGCGCAGCTGACGGCGATGATGGAGACCGTGGTCGAGCGGGGCACCGGCACCGCGGCGCAGATCGACGGGGTCGCGGTGGCGGGCAAGTCCGGCACCGCCCAGCACGGCGTGGACCCCGGCGCCGAGCCGCCGCACGCCTGGTTCACGGCCTTCGCCCCCGCGGACGACCCGCAGGTGGCCGTCGCGGTCGTCGTCGAGGAGGGCGGGGCGGCCGGTGACGAGGCCTCCGGCGGCCGCACCGCCGCCCCGATCGCCCGCCGGGTGATCCAGGCGGCGCTGGACCGATGAGGAGGACGCGGTGAGGGCCGAGGCCGGAGCGCTCGTGGGGGGCCGCTACCGGCTGACCTCCCCGGTGGCCGCCGGGGGCATGGGCGAGGTGTGGCGGGCGACCGACGAGGTGCTCGCCCGCACCGTGGCCGTCAAGCTGCTGCGCAGCGAGCTGGTCGCCGACCCGGGCTTCCTGGAGCGCTTCCGCACCGAGGCCAGGCACAGCGCCCGCCTGGCCCACCCCTGCATCGCCGCGACCTACGACTACGGGGAGTCCGAGGGCACCGCGTGGCTGGTCATGGAGCTCGTCCCCGGTGAGCCGCTGTCGGAGCTGCTGGCCCGCGAGGGCGCCCTGGAGCCGCGGCGCGCGATGGCCCTCGTGGCGCACGCGGCGCAGGGCCTGTCGGCCGCCCACGCCGCAGGCCTTGTCCACCGCGACGTCAAGCCCGGCAACCTCCTGGTCACGCCCACGGGCGGCGTCAAGGTCACCGACTTCGGCATCGCGCGCGCCGTCGCCGAGGCCCCGCTGACCGCGACCGGCCAGGTGATGGGCACCGCGGCCTACCTCTCCCCCGAGCAGGCCACCGGCCGCCGCGACATCACGGCCGCCGCCGACGTCTACGCCCTCGGCGTGGTGGCGCACGAGCTGCTGGCCGGCAGCCGCCCGTTCACCGGCGACTCCCAGGTGGCCATCGCCCTCGCCCAGGTCAACGACCCGCCACCGCCGCTGCCCGAGACCGTCCCCGCCTCCGCCCGCGCGCTGGTGACCGCCTGCCTGGAGAAGGAGCCGCTGGCCCGTCCCCAGGACGCCGGGGCGGTGGCGCAGGTCGCCGAGCGCATCTCGGCCGGGGACGACGCCGGCGCCCTGGCGCTGCTCGGGCGCGCCACGGCAGCGGCGGGAGCCGGGGCGACGGCCCTCCTGGGCGCTGCCGCCCCGACCGCCGCCGCGACCGTCCTGGCCGCCGCCGCCCCCGGGACGGCACCCGGCCCCGTCGCCGCTGCGCCGGCCACCCCGGTCGCGCCGGCGACCGCGGTCGCCGGCGCGCCGGTCGAGGGGGCCCCGCCGGCCCGCGGCGTCGGCGCCGACGCCCGGCCGCACCGGCGCCTGACCGTCCCGCTGCTGGGGCTG